>FUWD013024292.1_pt1 | contig 17600 bp, 8 predicted proteins | sample 1063281 | NCBI WGS metagenome assembly FUWD01 (sample SAMEA79048168, study PRJEB19326) | metagenome | biome: marine | reverse complement strand
AGCGCACTAAATCCGTTAACAAACGAAAGTGCTGCTGCTCTTGTTTTAAGTTTCCGCCGTGACCAATATCCCATTTTAGTCTATCAACAATATATCCAACATCACGTTTACATTTGTCTTCACCGTATACAAACGAATCCCAAATGCCCGAACCGCCTGCATTAGCAATTTGATAATTGATCCAAGATCCAACTTCTTCTTGAATAAACACTCTATTCATTTCTAATAAGTGTTGTGCATTAGGATTCTTTGGACCTTTTTCAATTTGCTCACATGCATATCGTATTGATTTAAATGGACGATCAATACTGCTGCCTGATTCAGGAAATGCCCTGTCAACACCGTGTTCTGCAACGTAGTAAACATCTTCAATTGATTGTAAAAAATTCCCAGTTAGGAACGCCTTCGTTGCCTACAGTTAATACTTGTCCTTCAAGGCCGATTGGCAATCTTGTTGGTGCAGTTCCGCTATAGTAAACTAAGTCGCCTGCTGTAGTAAGTACACTAGCTTCTGAACCTATAGCTAGAACGCTCCAGTACTGCCCGCTATCGGCTAAATCTGGTCGACTGCCCTGTGCTCCGCCGCCTGGTTGTATAAGTGTTTCTGTTGAGTAATCATCACCTTCTGAGATGTGATATAGTGTACAATAGTAACTGTTATCACCGTAACGTACAACATCACCTTCATAATATTCTTGATCGTCTAACCATTCGCCTCTCCAACGGAAACCTTCGTTTACTAGTTTCCAGTATACTGGGTCAGGTGGTTGTTGACCCTCTTCGTGATCTAGTATACATACATAAGTAAATCCACCTAATCGCACAACTTCACCTACTTTGTAGTGTGTATTAGCACTGTCATCGTTCCAGTCTCCAATAAAGCGGAAACCTTCTGTAAATAGATCCCACTCGGTTGGTGATTCTGAAGAATAAGTACCAGCTGATGAATAAGTTGTAAATGCAACCGAATCTAACGGAACTGTTAGTTCTGCATCTGCATATAAATCAAAGTTATTTGCGTCAATTACATCTATGTATAAAGTTAAACCATTAATTTCGGTCATTCCTTCAACATTAGTAATTACAATTTGTCTGCCATCTGCTAGACCGTGTCCGGCACTTGTGGCTCTTGCAGTAGTATCTTGTGTAATATTTGTAATTGCGCCACTTTGTGGACCAGGAATAACTTCTATATGGTTAGTTCTTGCAATGTATTGATTTCCGCCGTAACGAACAACATCGCCTGATTGGTATCCTCTAACTGGACTCCAGTCATTTTCATACTGGAATCCTTCAACAAATTGACTCCAATTTTCTCCGTCAGTTCCTAAATCTACTGTACTTGTATGTGCTGTAGTACAAATCCAAACCCCTGCTCCGTATCTTACTAGATCATTATATTTGTATCTTGTGCTAGCAGTCCACTCGCCCTTGTATTCTAATCCTTGATTAAATACGTCCCAGTTGGAAATATCATTTTCTAGTCCATCTGCGGCAGTTGCAGTTGAAACGTGTAATGTATTACATACATAGGTAGAGCCGCCATATTTTACAAAATCATTAATGCGGTATCTTGTACTAGTAGACCAATCACCTTGCCAGTCTAGACCTTCAGCAAATGCGTCCCATTTAGCTAAATCAACTTCTAAGCCGTCTGTTGCGTCAACAGCAGTAGCAGCACTAGTGTGTTTAGTGTTAGCAATATATAATCTTGCACCGTAACTAACTATGTCGTTAACTACGTAGTCAGTATCAACAGTCCAGTCGCCCTTCCAAGTTTGTCCGTCACTTACTAGATTCCATTTAGATGGGACAATGTCTAAGTCTGAAAAGAAATCTGTTTGACTAGTATGTCCTATCGTACAAATGTATGTTTTGCCGCCAAATGCGATAACGTCATCTTGGTAATAGATGTTGTCGGCGGCCCAATTGCCCTTCCATACAAATCTAATTCTACCTAGTTTAAATTCTGCCATTTTCTGTTAACTCCAACTTAATGTATTTATCTAATATGTTTTTTTGTGCATTACTGCATGGATTCGTCGAACCCTTTGAGGAACAACATTTGACTAACTATTGTTCCTGATATTGCTGTTTGTTCTGTTGTTATGTTACCTTCGCCATCATTAGTTTCAAAAGTGCCATCAAATACAACATCTGAAGGTATAATAACGTATTGTCCAGTAATAGTATTAATTTCGTTTTCTGGTGATCCGCCTAATAATACTCTACCAGCTTGTAATTTATTAACTTCTAAACTTTCGCCACCTACTGATAACCTATTCGAAAGGAATGATACAATAGCCCGTTGCGTAGGAATAACGTTATTACTATCTGCTGCAAATGTCGGATCTGTTGAGAATTCATTAACAACTGTTCCTGAACCGCCTAATCTAACACCGCCAAGTGATAGTTCGCTTAGACCATCTAAATCAAAGAACTCAGCACTAATAGTAACAATACCAGTAGCCTGTTGTACACTAAACAATTCACCTGTTCTAAAGTTACCGTCTTGGTCTGTGCTTACATAAAACACTATGCCGCCATTTGCTTCGTACACTTCATTTTCTGGTGCAGCAGTAAAGAAGTTCCCCCCAGCATAGATAGTAGGATAGTTTGTTTGTTCAAAGTTTCCTGTGCCAATATCAAGGAAATCGTGTCCCGAAACTCGACATTGACTAAATCTTTCTCGAAGTGTTATTTCAGTACCCTGTTGTACAACAAATTCTACATCAAGTCTAGGTGAAATTTGAAATTGTACTAATTTCGTTTCGTTGCCTGTTCCGTCGTCGCCTAAATCTGTTACAGTTACGCCTGCAAAGGTTGCTAAAGTCCCTGGCACAAGAGCTTCGGGGTCTTCAATACCTGCAATCTGAATTTGTACGCCTGGACTTGGTATTGTAATTATGCCTGACACTGTAAGAACGTTGCCTACAGGAATTATATCAGCAAATCCATCGCCGATAATTGCAATAGTGCTTGTAGTTTTTCTGTATCCTGAACCTCGATTAATAAAGTCTGGCTGTGCAAGTACTTTATTACCAATTCTACTTTCAGTAGCTGCTTCAAACGTAACATTAGGATCTGTAATTGTTAATACAGGCGGATTTGATTCGTCATATCCACTTCCAGGATCGAATACTCTAATGTTACTAATAGATCCTACATCAATTTCTGCTCTAAACTTAGCACGAGCGCCTACATTTAATAATGCAACGGCATCGGTATCAGCTGCGTTTGCTTTTACAAACCATTGATTATTTCCATAAGTTAATGCGCTCCATAATTTAGTGGATGGCATTACTCGTTGTGTCCATAATACACCATCTTCACTAGTAAACGCAATATTAGTTGCAGCAGTTGTATCTAAACCAACTACAACAAACACACCATTTGCATATTTAATATTATTAGGTTCAAATGTTATACTTGATGTGTCGCTGAATGTATTTGCATTAGTATACCAAGTTATGCCGTCAAAGCTGTAAGCAGTTTCGCCGTCGGCCGCCGCTACTGCAACAAATCTATTATTACCGTAGGCAACATAGTTCGAGTTAAAGTCTATTGCACTGTCGTGTCTAGACCATGTAACACCGTCTGTACTTGATGCCGTTGCGCCGTCACTTGACGATATTGCAACATACTTGCCGTTACCATAAGTTACACTGGACCATACACTAGTAGTGCTGTCTACGCCGCCGTCTGTGTCGTTTGGAATACTTCCTGTAGTCCAGTTAACACCGTCGGCACTGCTTGCTACAACATCAGTGTCTGTTGCTACTAGGACAAATTTACCGTTGCCGTATACACTATCTGTCCATGCTGCACTTAATGGTAGTGCTGCTTCGCTCCAGGTAATGCCTGTTAAACTAGATGCTACTTTAGCTTCTCCAGATGCTGTTGCAATAAATCTATTATTGCCAGCTGCTAAACTTGTCATTGTAGCATTAAATGGTATTGTAACTTCTGTCCAGTTTGACCCATCGTCACTGTATCTAGCATTTTCTACACTAGTTAATGATACAAAACGTCCGCCTCGGCCTGTGCCAGCGGTAGTAAATGTTAAAATACTACTTGTACTGTCATCGGTTACATCAGTTACTGTAATTGTTAAGTCATTTGCCGGAGTTGTTCCTCCTAATGCTGTTCCTAGTATAGTAATCTTATCATCAACTGTATATCCGGCTCCGTCAGAAGTAATAGTTACATCATATTCAATGCCATTTCTAACTACTGTAAATTCAGTATTAGAAGCAACGCCGTCAAATATATTACCAGTACCTGATTCAAGAACTAAATCAATTTCTTCCCCTGTTTGAAAACTATTTCCGCCGGAGTTTACATCAACTTCGATTATTTCTCCTGTGTTAGCACTAATTGCAGTTATTGTTACGGTTGCTCCTGAAGTTCTGCCTTTTATATCAAAAGGCACTGTTGGATTTAGCGATAGAACAGCATCAAACTGAATTGCCACATCACTAACTATCGAGTTTACTATAATTCTAGTTTGATTGTCGTCCCTCCAAATTAGATTGCCGCCGCCAGTAACACCGGTATATGTTTCAGTTATTCCGCCAAATGCCATATCAACATATGTTCTGTTAGTAAATAAACTAGCACTAGATGTGCTATATGCTGGGGCCGGAACAGTTACTCTTGGTTCGATTCTATATCGTGTAGTTAAGTCAAATGCTGCAACTGACGGTGTTCCTGGAATAATGTGATCCCATCCTGCAGAGTCATCACTGTCTTTTCTAACTGTTAATTCTTTTGTTGCAAATGTAAATCCGTCTATGTATCCATATTGACCTACTCCTGTACCATCTGTAATAATAACTCTCATTCCTAATAGTTCAGTATCAAACTGTGTAACGTCAGTAGCAGCAAGTTTGAGTGTACTTGATGCGTCAGCAGTTTCTTGTGAGTTACCTTGACGTCTTAGGTATCCTGCACCACCTGCTCTACTAGAACCGTCTGCACTAATTAGTCGTTCTTCAAATATTCCGCCATCTCTAAAGTCAGTGTATTCTACACTAGCATTAGCACCTGCACCAATAACAGTTGCAGTTGCAGTTATATATTCTTCACCTGCGTTTACATATTCAAACACAAACAATTCGTCGTTTGCGCCGCCAGCAAATGCTTCTGCTACAATTGCTTGATTATTTCTATTAAATGCTGCAACAACTTGCGGCACTTCAGTGCTGTCAATACCGTCTGCAATTGATCCGTAACGTCCGTATGAGTTATTGCCGTTAGCACTACGTATAATACCGCCGTTTTCCGCAAAATAACCAATTTGACAGTAGTATGTAAAAATTGAAACTAATTCTGCTCTTGCGTTGTTAGTTACCCATACACCAATACCATCACTTAGTACTTGTGTAAAATCGTTAGCAACCATAGACTTATTGCCGTTTTTATGTAATGCTCCATCAATTTTTATACCAATGCATCCAGATCCTGTGTTAGTTACTCCTTGAATATACGGTGAACGATTTACAATCCAAGTACGCTCATCTTCTATACCCCAACCCGGATCAAGACTTATAAGTGCTCCGCCTGTAGGCTTTTGGTATAATTCAAATACGCCTGGAGGATTCAGTACACCCTGTAGTCCTCCGGTTGTCATATCTCGCAAACCGGTGCTGTCTCTTACATAGAATAAATTCGATGTTTGACTTCCGTTAACACTATTTGCATACTTTTGTGCAGAAAGCAATGTAGCATAATTGCCAGAATACTTTGTATCTCTTCTAAATCCGCGTAATAAATGTTTAATATCATTTTTTATTTGCATATCATCAAAAGTTATATCAAGATATCTATTCTTTAAAAATGATAATAATTCTTCTGCTATGAAATTTCTATTAACATGTAATGCTTCGCCTGCGTTAGTAATTATTTGATCTGAATTTAATTCATTTGATCCTAGAATTGCTGGATTAACACTGCCGTCAGCTGTTACGAACTCTATATAATTTTGATAATCGCTAATTAAATCTAAAATATGATTCGCTCCGGCAAGGTCGGATGTAGGAAATGTGTTAACTGTTAGAGCATTCCCGTCAACATCAACTTGCGGATTGCCATCTATATCTAGAATAGGTTCTAATACTTGCGTAATTTGTAATACTGTATTTCCTTGTTGCGGAGTAATTTCTATAGCAGTTATAATATTTAACACTATAGATACGAAATGAGTAAAATACGCTTCTACATATTGATAGTTACTTTGATATTCTGCAATAGGACTATTTGCTAGTACTGTAGTTGAACGAAGCTCATCGCCGTTTATTGCACAACCTGCCGGCACTACAATAGGTGATATTTCGTTAAACTTGCCTGTGCTTACTCTAATAATCACCGGCGAACCTGCTGCAAAATTATCTTCTACATATTCAGCAGCATAACGAATTGAACGAAATGGCTTTTGAAATGTGCCTCTATTTTCGTCATCTATACCGTTAGTTGCAACAAAAATTGTATCAGTATCTTCTTGTATATCTCTCCAATATGCTTCTAGATCAGAAGATACTGATAGAAGTTGTTCAGTTTTCCCAATAGCTAGCCTAGTGTCCCCCAAACTACTATCATCAAACACAGTACTACCATCTTGTGACTGATCGCCTGCACTATCAATTAGCCTGTTAGGACCAAATGTTAGTAAGTCACCTTTTTCTTCTAGCGCAGCAGGTTGACCAGCTTGAATTAGCGTATCCCAATATTCGTAGCCACTGCCGTTATCTCCAGGAAAGTTTACAAAGCTCGCTTCGTGCTCAAAATTACAAGTATATGATGTTCCTTTAAAAATAGCTACATCGCCAACACTGTAAAGTGTTCCGCTAACCCAATTATTTTTAAAACTTTTACCAGGGATTAACAATTCCCAAGTGTCGTCTTGTAGATAATCTAGACTGCTGCCGTCAAGGCCTTCGCCCGAAACAAATAATCCGGCTTCGTCAATAACTCTGCCGATATCACGCAATGCTAGATATAAATTGCCGCCACGTAATACAACATCACCGGTTTTATATAATCCATCTACTGACCATGAACCAATAAAGTTTGTGTTTCTTGCAAGAAGAATCCAATCGTCACTTACAGATTCAGTGTATGGTTTCGAATTTACATTATTATTAACAGCATAATACATAAAACCATCATGTCTTACAATGTCTCCAATGTTATAATATGTAGTATTATCCCATCTACCATCAAATTCGCTACCAAATATTTCAATTACAAACTTAGTGTCGTCTAGTGCAACATCTGAAGTATGAGTTTCTGTACAACGGAATATTGCCCCACCATACTTTACAAAGTCGTTTATTCTATATTCTGTGCTTGCTGAATATTCGCCTCTCCAAGCAACACCTTGGAGATATATTTCCCAATCATCGATGTTATTTTCTAGTATGCTAGAAGAAGTATGTGCAGTTACACATTTATAAGCATTTCCGCTATAACTTACTACTGCTCCTGGTGCATAAGAAGTACTAGTCACCCAAACTCCTACAAAGCTAGTTGTTTGACTAAATGCTGTCCAGTTATCAATATCGCTTACAAAAGAACTAGAACTATGATTAACGTTACATAACCAAAGAGAACCGTCATATTTTACAATGTCGCCTAGATTATAATCAGTACTAGGTTCCCAGTCGCCAACAAAACTAAATCCATTAGTCATTACCGTCCATTTAGGTTGCGGTTGCGGTGGCACCGAGCCCGGAAGTATAGCATCTAAATCTGCTCTAAAAGTAGCACTTGCTGCGTGAGTAATTATACAAACATAACTTTTACCATTAACACGGACAACGTCATCTCGTTTATATGCCGTGCCTGTTGTCCAGACACCTTTCCAGTTATATTTGAATCTTTCTAATCTAAATTCAGCCATTTTTTATTTCCTTTAAAATCCTGGACTACTAATGTTGTCCGGATATTGATAATCTTCTGATATTCTTACAATAAATTGTCCGTCTGTTGGGTCAATATAATATGTTAGTAACCTGCCATCCCATTTAATTTGCGGGTACCTTAAATTTTCATACACAACGTCGTGGTCTGCGTCAATACCTTCTAAAAAGTCAATGCCTTCTTCAAAATCAAGAAAGTTATTTTCGCCAATGCCAATATCATTTATCGTTACAGTCCCTTGTCCGTTTAACTGGTCTTGGCGCACTAAAAACAATTCGCCGTCGTCATTTCTACGCATACCGTAAAAATATTGTTTGATAAATCCTTCAATAATTGATTCTGGATTATTACCTATATAATGACTCATTATACAATCTCCACAAAACTTAAGACAATATCAACACTGTCGTCAATACTTGATTTCACCTGTAGTTTATTACTCGGTGCTATAATTAATTTTTCACCTGTTGCTACGACCCGTAAACTTGTGTTAGCTGGTAGCAATGCTTGTTTTAAGTAATAACCAGTAACGCTAGTATCATCTTGTATTAACACATCTACATACACAAAACTCTGTGTTAGATTTGTTAAACTCATTCCAATGACAGTTGCTCGTGTACTTGCATCAGTTTCGTATACATCAACTGGTACTGCCCCTACGCTGTTTACTACTTTATTTTTAAATAATGTTGCCATCTTGTTATCCTAAATACAATACTGTTTCAATTGCCAAATACTGTGCATCTGTTGCTGTAATCGAACCACTCGACCCTGCTACACTAACCCATGCTACTCCGTCAAATACTTCAACTCTAGCATCAGCAGTATTAAATCGCATCATACCAGTTTCCGTATATGCAGGATTTGGTCTGTTTGATGATGTACCTACTGGCAATACCATACCGTATGTGCCATTAAACTTTACATAACCTTCACCTGTATAATCAAAAAGTGTAACACTGTTTGCTACAGTGTTTGTTATTGTGTTTCCTTTGATTGCAAAGTTTTCAAAAACAACTGAGCCGGTACCATTTGCTGTAAATTTTAAGTTTGTATCTGTTGTAATAGTACTTATCACATTTCCGTCTATCTGGATGTCGTCTACAGTTATGCGTGGTGCGTTAAGTCTAGTACTATTAATATCTACAATTGTGCTTCCTGCAACATCAAATCTAATAATATTATCATTAGCACCTTCAGTTAATTCAGCAGTAACTCGTGTGTTGCCGTCTAAATCTTCAACGCCTTTAAGACCGATCCAGTTAACTCCGTTATGACCTTCAAATCTAGTTAGATTAGTGTTGTATCTAATTTGGCCAGCTACACCGCTAGGACGTTGAGCAGTAGTTCCTACAGGAAGTTTTAATGCTCCGGTAGAATTAATCTGCACATATTCTGTACTAGGTTGTAATATTAAATCTCCAGTTGTACTAATAACGTTACTGCTAAAACTAAAATCTTCAAATACTATATTACCAGTTCCGTTTGCACGTAATTCTAAATTACTATTGCTTAGAGTTGTAGTAATATAGTTGTCATCAATTAAGATGTTACCAGTTGAGAATGTATCAGCTTGCACTGTTCCGCTAACACTAATATTAGCAACAGTTAATGTTCCATTAATAGTTAAGTCGTTAGTAATTACAACATCATTGCTAGGAATAACAATTTGTCCTGAGCCATTTGCACGTAGTTCTAAATCTGCATTTGATGTTGTTGTAGTAATAAAGTTATCTTCAACTAATATTTCTTCAAATTGTACTGCTGAATCAACTGTTAGTGTTTGTGTAATAGTTAAATCTCCGGTGATATCAGTATCACCGGTTTGATTTAAATCGCCTACTAATGTAACTGTTCCGGTAATATTAGTATTAGCCAGTGTTGTTAATCCATTAACAGTTAGATTATTATCTATTTGTACATTGTTATTTGGTACTAGTATATTACCAGTGCCATTAGCACGTAGTTCTAAATCTGCATTTGACGTAGTAGTTGCAATAACATTAGTATTAATAGTAATATCGTCAACTTCAACTTCGTCAACATATAAGTTTGACCAAATATTTGTTTCAGTACCTAAACTATAAGTGTTATCAGTTGCAGGAATTAAATTACTGTTGATGCCTGCAACAATAGATATGCTGTCAGTTGCTTCGTCACCAATTTGTATATTGCCGCCAATACTTACATCACCAGTAACGTCTAAGTTGCCAGTAATAGCAACATTATTCTGTAAATTAATTTGATCTGTTGCTGCACTAAACGTTATGTCGCCGCTTAAACTTTCGATAGTATTTCCGCTAATGCGTAAATTACCAGTGTCAATTCTTTCACCACTAATAAATGTATTACTGCCACCGGTGGTAAACGTAACACCATTTGTTAAATCGATGTTTAATGCATTAACTGAAAAACTAACTGTACCGTCTTCTTGGTTTACATAAAATAAATCACCAACTCTAAAGTCGCCTTTGTGGTCAACTGAGTTATATCTTACTTTAGCTCCGTTTAATTCTGTAACTTCGTTAGCCTGTATTACTTCTAATGGATCGTTAGTTACTTCTTTACCTGTACCAATATATGCAAGATTATGTCCTATGGCGTATATGATAACTCCTGGGCCGTTGCCATATAGGCCATAGTTTCCATAAACACTTGCAGATCCAATCATACGGATCTCTGCACCAAAATCTCTTAAGTCATAATTTAATATGGTTGTAGCTGTAGCACCAGTTCCGTTTAAAATACTTTGCGGAGTTGTATCAAATCCAATTAAGTCTTCAAATTTTCCGTCTACTACAAGTATATCGCCGTCGATACTTTCTACTGTGGCTACTGCAACTGTTGATGCATCAGTCGACGTAAATGTTACTGTGTCGCTTGCTGCAAATGTTCCAGTAACTCCGCCTAAACGTATACGTGTTTTACCATCATTGTATTTGCCAGTAGTGCCATCAAATGCATAAAAACTTCGGTTTGCAAAATATGTAAAGCTGTTAAGCCATTCAATTCTAACACCATTAGTTGCTGTAATTGCATCAACGCCTGGAGTAATAAATGTAGCACTGTGGAAAAGCATACTTGCTTCTCTTGAATTTATTGTTGCTACACTACCGTCAATATATGCACCGCCGCCTGCATCTCCTGCGTTAAACCCTCTAGGATCTTCCACTGTAGTTGTGCTGCCTGTTGTAATAACAGTTATGTTTCTAATGTATGGACTACGAGTAGTTACAGTAAATCCTGGTGCAAATTCAAATGCATAACCTGGTGCATAAAAATTAGTAATCATTAAGTCTTCTACAGTAGATTCGCCATTAAGTAAAAATGCAGAATTTGTATTTGTACCCACAGTTGGTTGTATCGTTACTGAACGTAATCCTTGTCCTTTAACTGTAACTCCTACAGGAACAGTTAGTGGAAATATTTCTGTATATACACCAGGATATACGTGTATTGTATCGCCTGCTGTTGCGGCACTTAGTGCTTGTACAACACTTGCATACGGATCTTGCGGATGAGTACCTGAATTAGCATCGTTACCATTTTCAGCAACATAGATGATATTACCTTGACGTAGTGTTAGATCGATACCGTCAACATCTAATCCACCGCTAACAATATTTGATGCATAAAAATTGTTAACCCAAATGTCGTTCCACTCTTTGCCACCTGTGCTAGGATCACTACCTAAGTTGTATGTCCTATCTACATCTGGAATAATATTACTTGCAACTTCTGCATTTAAAATAATAGTATCAGTATTAGCATCACCGATTGTGATGTCGCCGTCAGCTGTAATATTACCTGTTGCATGTATATTGCCAGTAACATTCATGTCTGACTGCACCTCAACAGTGCCTGTGCCGTTGGGACGGAATTCTAGATTAGCGTTTGAACTATTAGTGCTGATAACATTGCCTTCGATATCAATGCTATCAATAACTGCTTTATTTTGATATACAACATTATCCAGTGTGCCTAGATTCAAATACTGCTGTGTACTACTAATTGTATTACCTAAAATAGTAACATCTGCAAGATTTGCTTGTGTGTCTACTATTAAATTTGTTGTTTTTGTTGTGCCGGAAATTTGTAATTCGTGTGTAGGACTCGTAGTCTTGATACCGATACGCTGATTATTGACATCTAAATATAATAGGTCTGTTTCAAAAGCTAAATCTATACCATTACGGATGAGATTTTCCTTAAGCAACGGACCGGATATGCGACCTACAGCCATTTCGTCTCCTATACACGGGGATCCTGTCCCTCCAGCCTCGTTTTCAGCTTTCGCTCTTTGCGGGTTGACCACAGTTTGATTGTGTAAAACATTGGTCGCGTTTTACACAATAGTATTTATCGTATTTAGAGATTTGTAGCTAGTTAGCCTAGAATTAAAGACCATTCGCCTATTAGTTCATTCATGAAATCAGATGTAACTGTTTCGCCTCCGCCTTGTGCAGCGATCCAGCTAGTGCCGTCATATACTTCCATATATCCAACTTGTGAGTTATATCGAGTATCGCCTGTCTGACTGTTTATTCCTTGATCGGCATTTGTGCCTGTAGGAAACAATACCGCACCTGTTCCAGCAAATTTAACATAGCCGTTAGCGGTGTTTGATAATATTAATCCAGCACTTGCGTTACTGTTAATAATATGATTATCTTTAAATGTAATGTCACTGCCGGTTATTGCAATTACCCCTGTGCCATTACGTACTAGTTCTAGGTCACTATTTGAAACAGTAGTGCGAATAATATTAGATTGTATACTAACATCGTCTGTTTGCAAACCATGTAATTCAATGCCGGCATTATTAACTTGTCCAACTGTTATATTATTGACTTTAAATCCAATAGTATCGTTTGTAGGATGAGCTACAACACTTGTACGCCTGTCTGCACTATATACTCCGCCAAACCCTACTACTGCTAGGCTTTGTCCTTCAAATACATTATCAACTAGGTTAAATCGTATTGGTCCTACACCTATACTCGATGATAAAAACGCACCGCTGCCGTTATAAACATCATCAAACGTTAATGTTGTTGCATTTCCGCCGTCTAAAAGATCTAAGCCAAAACCATCAGGTGCTAAGCCAGCATTTAAAAAAATATCTTCACCACTTGATCGTGTTTGTCTTTGAGCTGATGTTCCTTTTGGTAGTAATAATGCACTACTACTTATTATATTAACATTACCTGTAGTAGTTAAGTTTAGATCTTCTGTTGCACTAACAATATTTTGGTTAAACAACATATTGTCTTGTATTTTAATGCCGCCGGTTCCGTTAGCACGTAACTCAAGATCACTATTACTTTGTGTTGTAGTAATAAAGTTATCATCAATTTTAATTTGACTTGATGTGATTATTTCATTTAATGCAACTGCTGATTGTACGTATAAGGATGTACCTATAATGTCATTTACAGTGAATGAATTTGATACTAGTACATCATTATTAGGTATTTTAATAGTACCTGTTCCACTAGCACGTAAATCTAAGTGACTATTACTTACAGTAGTTGTAATTAAATTACCGTCTATTAAAATATTTTCTAACTGGGCGTTTGCACCAACATCTAACAATCCGGTTATGTGTGCTGTACCTGCAACAGTTAAATTGTTACTAATTGTAGTATTGCCAGTTTGTATAAATGATCCTGTAATGTTAACACTTTGTAAGTCTGTTAATGTATTAGTTGTTAACGCATTACTAATTGTAAAATCATTATTAGGCAAGTAAATTCTACCAGTGCCGTTTGCACGTATATCTAAATCTGCATTGCTTACAGCAGTAGTAATATAGTTTTCATTAAACTGTACATCACTAAAGTTTGCTTCGCCTAACCAACTCTTAATCCACTTTTTATTTGCAGACCCTAAGTTATATAATCCGCTAATGTCAGGCTCTATATTTTGACTAAACGGTGTATTAAAATTAACAGTATCAGTAGCCTCGTTACCTAGCGTTATTAGTGTGCCGCCAATTGTAATATCGCCAGTCATTACTAAGTTTTTAGATATTGCTACATTACTAGTAAAATTGATATTGTTATTTGATGCAACATTAAATGCTTGAGTATTAGTTTTTAATAAGTTACCAGCAATTGTAAAATCACCAATATCAATTTTTTCACCATTAATAAATGTAGTTTGACCGTCGGAGTTAATAACTAATCCATTTAGAGAATCTACTTCTGCTTCAGATAATACAATACTGGTGTTACCACTTTCTTGATCAATAAAGAATTGATCGCCAACTCTAAAATCGCCAAAGTGATTTACTGATTGATAGTAAATTTTACCACTATTAAGTTTAACAACTTCATTGGCTTGTATTGCTCTGCTAGCATCGTTGTCAACATATTTTCCAGCACCTATATAACCAAAGTTATGCTGTATTAGATACATTAGGGTATTAACACCGTCTGCTACTGCACCGTAATTACCGTATACGTTTGCCGAACCAATTGAGCGGATTTCTGCTCCGTAGTTAACTGTTGAGCCGTCTGTGCTTAAATGCCCTGTTACGCCGTCAACTGCATATAATCCACGATTAGCAAAATATGTAAAGCTGTTAAGCCACTCCACTCTAACACCATTGGTCATTGTAACTGCATCAACACCTGGAGTAATAAAAGTACAGCTATGGAAAAGCATACTTGCTTCGTTGCTTACACTGTTAACACTTGCTCCATCAATGTATGCTCCGCCGCCAGCATCGCCTTCGTCGAATCCTCTGGGATCGCTCAAACTAGTAACACTGCCTTTTGTAATTACACTTACGTTTTGTATATAAGGACTGCGTGTGCTTACAATAGTGTTAGATGCAAACTCAAATGCATAACCCGGTGTGTAAAAATCTTTAATTGTTAAATTTTGTACAGTTGTTTCACCGTTTAGTAAGAAAGCTGTATTTGTATTTGTTCCTACTGTAGGTTTAATGATGGTGTTACGCATATCAACACCTTGTACAACAACATTAGTCGGAACAGTTAACGGAAATACTTCCTCGTATTCACCTGCAAATATTTGAATAGTTACAGGCCCTAACGTACTTGCATCTGCTGCTTCTAAAGCTCGTTTAACTGTAAGAAACGGTGCTTGCACATTGTCGCCGCTTGCTGCATCGCTACCATTTACACTAACAAAGAATATATTTCCTTGGCGTAAACTAAAATTGCCACCGCCTTGTGCAATTAGCGAACTTACACTAATACCTTGACCGTTTAATAAAGATGTATATAAACTATCCCAGCGTTTAGTTGCAGAACCAATTGCATATGTATCATTTGCTGCTGGTATAATATTATTTCCAATGTCAGCGTTAAATGTAACATTGTCTGTATCACTGTCGCCAATAATAATATTTCCGTCAGCAGTTATATTACCAGTAGCATTTAGATTTCCGTCAACATTTAGATCATTTACAATTTCTGTTGTTTTATAAGTTATCGGCCTGATTGTAACAGTAATATCAAACGAAGATAACCCATTTGCTAAAGTTGGAATGTCAATTACTGCTTCTTCTCTATCAATACTACTCCAAGACGTTAGAGTAAACGGATAATCAACACTAGAAATTGTTATAATACCTAAGTTACCGGGCTCAAGTGTTTGTATTGCTATCCATGTAGCAGAACTAGGCTCCGCTGTAAGTAGTAGTGCTTCTCCAAATAAATCTTTCTGTACAGCAGCTTCACCGCCACCGAATGTACTTGTAACTACGCCATCGTTGGGAGGAAGACCTGCTCCAAACGGTCTTAAATCAATATTAGCATTTGATTGGTATGTACTAATAGCGTTGTCACTGATGTGTATATTATCAGTTTCAAAGTTTGATAACTTTATTGCTTCAGCTGCATTTAAATATATATTGCCTACTAGTACATTTAAATTATTATTTTCAACTGTATAGTTTGCAATTGTGCTTGTAGTAGATAACAGATTAGTAGATCTTGATACACCGTTAATATCAAGTTCGTATCCTGTTGTTCCTTTATTAACACCTATCTTACCACTATTAACATCAAGAAATAATAGTTGTGTGTGAGAAGAAGTATTTCTAAACGTAAGGTTAATACCATTGCGTTCAAGGTTTGCTGTTAATAATGGTCCGGAAATTCTACCGACTTGTGACATGCCCTACTCCTATTAGTAGTATTTATAGGATTACTTGTCGAAGTTGTGTAGTACTGTTATCGGTCTTGCTAAATCAGGTGGCGATGTAAACACAATATACCATCCGTCTGCATACGGATTGTTAGGACCTGCTAAACTTCCGCTTACACTTTGCTCAAGTGTATAGTTTGTTGCCGAAATTTGAAAAACGTTTTCTACTAGTACAAGTATGTTTTGTGCTGCTGCTGGAACTGGATAGTCTGCATCACCGCTTGCTAACGGTCCGAACACTGTTTCAGTAGCATCACCATTGCCTAAGTTTTGTTGAGTAATTCCAGGATCTTGGTTTGGTTCTTTAAATCTTAATTCTCGCCAGGCACCGTTTTGATATGCTTCAAACTGATCATCTGTTGTATTATATCTTAAATGTCCGTTGTTAGGACTTGATGGACGTTCGCCCTCAGTGCCCTTAGGCACTAACATTACATTAGTTGACTCAAGTATAACTTGATCATTAATATCGTATTTTACGCCGCGTCCTGCAATACTGCGTAAATTAGTTGTTTGGGCTTTAATTAATCTCATTATACTTCCAAATAACTCACTGTTGCTGCTAAGTCTGTTACAAATGTACCAATATCTGGTTCTGCTACAAATACAATAGCATCTCCTGTTTCAAGCACAACTCTTTCGCTGTCAAATGTAAATGTTTCTCCACCAGGAAGTGTTAAGTTATTAATCACTCGGGTAACTTTATTATTTAATGATGATCCGTTTGGAATCAGATGCATATCGAATGATGCATCAGCTGTTCCAGTATTGCAAACTAAAATATTTGTAACAGCATAACTTTTTCCTACTGGTACTCCTTGGCTAGCTATTGGATCTATAATATCTAATGCAGTTGTTTTTAATTGTGCGTTTACTATTGCCATATTGTTTCCTTAAAAAAGCATGCTAAACAGCAATGCTCTGTTTTTACTTATTATTTCTCCTGTGGTACTGCTCTTATTTACAAAATATAATCCAGTATCACCTGTACCTTCTGTAGTTGAAAACAATTTTATTCCACTATCGGGTGCAGTGCTAGACGGTGTTACTCCGTCATCCTCATATAAAAATTCAGTTATCTCAAGTGCATCTTTAACTGTAACTGATCCAGCACCTGGCGAGGATAATAGTAACGACTCGTTACTATTAAGTGTTGATATTTCATTTCTTTGTATCTTAATATCGCCTAATTCTATTCTATTTGAATAAAAATTTGCGATTGTTGTGCCATCAACTGATACAACAACAGTACTCTCACTACCGCTTGTATTAAAGTCAATAGTAGTTACAGTTGTGTCGGCATCAGCAATACCTGGCTGTAAATTATTAGCAAGTGCAAATGATACATAATCAACTAATCCTTTAGCATTTGGAATAAAATCGTTATTTAATACAACATTTCCGCCGCCTGGATCAGTAATTACGCCAGCAGTATAGTTAAATACATTTTCTTCGTAGTCAACTGTACCTGCTACATTAATAGCACTGTTAGGAGTTGT
>FUWD013177340.1_pt1 | contig 17621 bp, 15 predicted proteins | sample 1063281 | NCBI WGS metagenome assembly FUWD01 (sample SAMEA79048168, study PRJEB19326) | metagenome | biome: marine | reverse complement strand
GAAAATGGGTAATGGGTAATGGGTAATGGATAATGGATAATGGATAATGGATAATGGAGAGTGGACAGTGGGTTGTGGGCAACCTTGCCGCTCTTTTTTGTCCCTTTACCTGATCTTCGGGGAAGGTTATAATTTTTTCTTAAATTGGGGGATAAGCTATATCTCATATTTCAAACAGGATTAACAATCATGGGGTTCTTATCAAAAGTATTCGGTAAAAAGGAAGTCGAGCTGAAACGTCCGAAAGTGCAGGAGGATGTCAATCTCATCAAGACCATGGAAGGCCATCAGGACAGGGTGCTCGGGGTTAAGTTCAACGCAGACGGCACAAAACTGGTAAGCGGCGGGTTCGATGAACTGGTGATGCTTTGGGACGTGGCGACAGGCAAACCCCTTCATACCATGAAAGGCCACGAAACATGGGTGGAGTGTATCGATTACAGTCGTGACGGCAGAAGGCTGGCCAGCGGCAGTACCGACAGTACGGTCAGAATCTGGGATCCCGCGACCGGAAATTGTGTTCATGTATGCAAAGGGCACGATACTGCGGTGCGCATGGTTGCTTTCAGCCCCGACAGCAGGGTGCTTGCAAGCTGTTCAAGGGATACCACCATCCGACTCTGGGATGTGGAGACCGGAAGGGAAACTGCTCGTTTTCTCGGACATAAATCGTATATCGAATGCCTTGCCTGGAGTCACGACGGCAAAAAAATCGCAAGTTGCGGCGAAGAGCCGGTCATTAAAATCTGGGATGTCGCATCCGGCAAAAATATCGCAAACTATCAGACCGGCGACACCCTCTCCCATGCCGTAGTTTTCAGTCCCGACGACAGCCGCATCGCCTTCTGCGGACGTGATGCGAAGGTGAAAATTCTCGATGCGGCCACAGGTGAAATCCTTAAAGTACTCGTCGGTCATGAGGATGGTGTCCGCAGTGTCTGCTTCAACCCCGACGGTTCGGCGGTCGCCAGCGCGGCCAACGACGAGTCGGTCAGGCTTTGGGATGTCAAAAGCGGCGCATTGCTGCACACCTACCGGGGTCATACCCACGAGGTGCAGTCGGTCGATATTTCACCCGACGGACGGGTTATCGCCAGCGGCAGTGACGACTTCAAGATCAAGCTCTGGGGAATTAAGTAGGGATTCTCCGGATGGAAAAACGAGCATGATGCCCGGTGACGTTTTACGACGGCAGCCGGGCATTTGTGCTTTTTCAGAACAGTTTTTTTGCAGCGTCGAGTATTCCGTTAACTCCTCCGAAGTTTCCGGCCAGATCGCCGAGCAGGGAGCCGTCAGGGCTTGCCTTGTCGAACATGACCGGCAGTGCGTCGGCAACGGCATTTTTGGCGCTCTCTTCTGAAATGCCGAGTTGTGCAGCGAACTTCCTGAGTTTATCGGCGCCGATGACGCCTGATATGGCATCGGGTGAAATCGCATGATTCGCGCCTTTTCCGAGCCATGAAGCAGCGATCTCTCCCAGGCCGCTCGTCTGAAGGTCGGAAAGAAGGGCGCCTAAATCGGGTTTTCCGGTTTGTCCTCCGAGCAGACCTGAGAGCGCGGAACCAAGCTTGTCGAGCGGTATGCCGGTCGTGGTTTTGTCGCTGTTTCCCCGGATGACCGAAGCGCCAAGCTGAAGCAGTGATGAAAAATCCATGTTTATAGGGTTGGATGGTTAGTCAGGAGTATCGAACGTTGCAGTTTATTTCAATACTTATAACATTACAGCATTTTATATTATTTAATTTCTGAATGTTACTCAAGAAATTAATACAATTGCGTTTTAATTTTCGAAACTGTCTTTAACCGAATGGCTCATGAGCGTCGTTCTTCTTGATATCGGCAATGTGCTTGTCGATGTCGATTTCATGGTTTTCTGCAGGAACGTATCACGGCATGGCGAAAGCGGAGCTGTGGAACTCTATGGCCGGTATTGCGTGAGTGAGTTCAAACACCTGTTCGATAAAGGCGCGATCGCTCCGATCGACTATCTCGAAACGATCGCCGGCGATCCGGAAACCCGACCCATGACGATTCAGGAGCTGAAAACGGCATGGCAGGATATTTTTTTCCCTAAAAAAGAGGCTCCGGATTCGGTGCGAGAGATCATGCGGAGCCATCGGGTCTGGATCATGAGCGACACGGATCCGCTCCATTTTACCGCTCTCCTCAATATTTTGCCGGTACTGAGAACCGCCGAACGTTACTTGCTCTCGTTTGAACACGGTTATCTCAAGAGGGAACCGGGTGCGTTTCATGAGCTGCTTTCCTGTTCCGGACAGAACGCAAAACAGTTTGTGCTGATCGATGACCGTGAAGACAACTGCCGGTGCGCCGAATCATGCGGCATCAAGGCAGTTCATTTCAGGGACTGGAGGCAGGCTCTTCTGGAGCTGCAGGATATATAACCATTTCAGGGAGGAGGTGCCCTGGCCGATGCTGTTTATTTCACCATCCATACAGATACCGGAGAGCGAGATCGAGCTGCGCCCCATGCGATCGCAAGGCGCTGGTGGCCAGAACGTCAACAAGGTCGAAACCGCCGTGCATCTGAGGTTCGATATTTCGGCCTCTTCACTTCCCGAAGAGATCAGGGAGCGGCTGCTGCAGATGAAAGACCGCCGCATTACCTCGGAAGGGGTCATCGTCATCAAGGCGCAATGTTTTCGCAGCCAGGAAAAGAACAGGGAGGATGCGATGCGCCGCCTTCAGGAATTGCTGCAGCAGGCCCTGCATGTGCCCGTCACAAGGAAGCCGACCAGGCCTACCCGGAGTTCCAGGGAAAAGCGTCTCGGTATCAAGAAACGGCGTTCGGAAGTAAAAACAATGCGAAAACGAATCGATTCGTAGGGCACGTCATGCCGTGCCCATACATTCCCACCCCTCACCGCCAGCTTTCTACTGTCTACATTACCGGAGTATGTTTTTTCGTCGGTCCTGCGGCCAGCATCCTGTTGTTGTCAAGCTGTGTTTTCAGTACCGATATTTCTGCCAGCAGGTTGTTTTTTTCCTGCCTTGAAAGCCCCTGTTCCGGTTTCGAAGCTGAAAGCGCCGTAAGCGGATTGACCGGCTTTCCGTTATGGATCATACGAAAATCAAGGTGCGGACCGGTCGAGCTGCCTGTCGAACCAACATAGCCGATAATCTCGCCCTGACTTACCCTGCTGCCGTTGCCCGCTTTCGGGGCATAGCGGCTCAGGTGCAGATACTGGCTGTGGTATCCTCCCGGATGTTTCAGGGTAACCATGTTGCCGGCTCCGCCTTTGCTGCCTCTGAAAATGACGGTTCCGTCAGCGACCGCTTTTACCGGAGTTCCGGAACGTGCGGCCATATCCACTCCGCCATGGAAGTGGCGCGTTCTGCGTATAGGATGAACCCTGTAGCCGTACCCGCTTGAGATTCGGGAATAACTGCAGGGCTGAACGAACTGTGCGCTTTTTTCGGGTGCTTCGAGCGCATTTCCTTTTTCGTCGTAATACCCGGTTTTCCCTTTAGAGTCGGTGTAGCGGTATGCGGTATAGTTCTTTTTGTTTACCGAAATCTCGGCGGCAATGATTTTGCCGGTGCTGATAAATTCGTCGTCAAGCCATTTCTCTTCGAAAAGCAGGCGGAATTCCGATCCGGGTTTGATATCCCGCTTGAAATCGAGGCGTCCGGCAAACAGCTTTCTTGTCGGGCGCATCAGCCCGGAACGATCTTTTTTGGCGAGTTCAGAAGAGAGGGTTTTCGATACGGAACCTTCGATGGCGGCAAGGCGGGTTTCATATTCCTTCGCGTCGCGCCGTACCTTCAGGTTGCCGCTTTCGCTTTCACGTTCTATATGTATGGTTACTGCGCGGTCCTGAAAATAGGTGAAGCGCTGAAAAAGGCCTTCGCTGTTTTTTCTATTTCATAATTCTGTCCGGGGCGGAACCCGCGGATTGAAAAACTTCCCTTTAGCTGCCTGGCTATGGCGTCGACATCCTTTGGTGTGAGGCCGTTAGAAGTGAGAATGTTGTAGAGCGATTCGCCGGGTTGTATGGTTTTTTTGTCTATAGACGGTTTTTTAATTTCGGATTCATCCTCGATGACAACGTAATCGCCGTCGCCGGTAAAACCGAGTTCGTCGATATAGGTGCCGGGTGCTGAGCTGAGGATGGTGAATATGGAAAAGATCATGACAAGTGAGGCCGCGGAAAAGGGGAGCCAGAACGAGCGTTCGGCGCGTCTCAGATAGTGTTTAAGCTGGAAGGCTGCAGCTGTCAGGAACGGTTTGGGTGTTTTCATGCGTAAGCGTTTTCAATACGGGATTCGGCAAAAAAGTATTCATAGGTTAACAGCGTTTAAGTTAAGCATATGTTTTTATAAAAATAATTCAGTTGCTTTTAAAATACGGCACCGGAGGGATTTTTTCTTCCTGGCGGTATGTTATCAATGCTTTCCCGTCTGACTCGGGGGTGATGAGCCATATTAAAACGTAAAAACATGCCTCTTTCCAAAAGATTCATACCGGAAATAGATCGGTATTGCGACCGGTGGTGCGAGCGATGCCCCTTTACGTCGCGGTGCCGTCATTACCATATCGAGCAGCAACAGCCGCCGACGGTCGTTTCCGGCGAACCCGATATTTTCAATGCGGAATTCTGGATGCGGATGCAGCGGGAACTCTCCGCTGCCGTGCATCGCATCAGCCTGCAATCCGAAGCCTGGCCGTTATCGCCTGACGACGCGCTTTTCTCTTTTCATCGTTCGGCTCGCGAGCACCCATGTTCCCTGAAAGCTCTCGAATATGCCGGACTGCTCGATCAATGGAAGACTTCCGATCGTACATGGCCGCTTCTTCCTGAAGAAGCCGGGGAAATAATCCGGCAATATCACTATTTTCTCTATCCGAAACTGGTACGGGCTATCGAAGTCGGCCTGACATCCGGCGCCGGCTCTCCTCCCGGAGAGGCTGCGGAGGGTACGGCAAAAACGGTACTGATCGCCATCGACCGTTCTCTTGCGGCATGGGGGCTCGTGTACCAGGCATATCCCCGGTATGAAGACGACGTACTGCCGCTGCTGCTTCATCTCGATCGTCTTCGGAAATCGGTGGAGGCTGTTTTCCCTGAGGCGAGGGCTTTCCATCGTCCCGGTCTGGACGATTGATGTAACCATATAATAAACGCTGTTTACCATGCTGAAAACCAATGAATCCGCTCTTGTTGAATTTCTCCTGCAATGCCAGCCCGGTCATCCGAGAACGCGGGGCAACTGGGAGGTCGATCATCAGGGGAATCCGTTTCTGCTTCCTTCCATCGGCGGTATCACGCTCAATGTGCAGGTCGGCGATCCGGCTTTTGGCTGGGCAGGAGATCATGTCGAGCCCGGTGTCAGTTGTACCGCGGATACACATAAACCATTCGAACATCCCAATGTTGGTCTGCAGCTATACTCTTGCGTCGGTAATACCGCTGCCGTAACATCCGGAGAAGCGAAAGGGGAGACCGGAACGGTTATCGGCCACCACGGAGGGTCCGAACATCTCATCGTGGAATTTGCCCGTTCGGTCAAGGAAAAAATGACTTACAGCGATACCATCATGATCAGGGCGAAAGGACAGGGCTTGAAACTGACCGAATATCCCGCCATAACGCTTTTCAACCTCGATCCGGATCTTTTGAAAAAGCTGAAAATCCGCGAAGCCGGAGACGGGACGCTCGAAGTTCCGGTAACTACCGTGGTTCCGGCAGTCTGCATGGGTTCCGGTATCGGATCCGCCCATGTGGCCAAGGGTGATTACGATATCATGACCAGCGACCCCGAAACCGTCAGGGAGTACGGCATCGACAGGATCCGTTTCGGCGATTTCGTTGCGCTCATGGATCAGGACAACCGGTACGGCAGGGCGTACCGCAAAGGCGCCGTCTCCATCGGCATCGTCGTGCACAGCGACTGCCTCGAAGCCGGTCACGGGCCGGGTGTGACCACCATCATGACCTGCGCTGAACCTTCAATCAGGCCGGTGATCGATCCGAATGCCAATATCGCAGATCTGCTCGGCATCGGGAGTGGCGCGGGTCCTGTCGGCAAGAAGAAAAAGAAGGTATGATTGTTTTTTTGGTATCAAGACTTTCTATCCCTGAATTAAGTTGGTTTATCCCTGCGGTATAGGGGAATTTTTTTTACTGCATTTTGGTTCCTTTAAATTGGTGGTTACTTATTTAAATGATTTTAAAATGGAGAGTAAGCCATGTCATTAAAGCTATATGGAAGAGACCCGTTAAAGATGTTGGAGGATGTTTTTAACGACAAGGTATCGCCTTTTTTTTCTTCAATGATTACCCCTTCCTTCAAGGTCGATATCAGTGAGGATGACAAGGCTATCTATGTGTCTGCCGATATGCCGGGCATCGTAAAGGAAGATGTCAAGGTTTCCATGGAAGATGATGTTTTGTGCATAAGTGCGGAGCGGAAGCAGGAGGAGGAGGAGAAGAAAAAAGGCTATCACCGCATCGAACGCACCTGGGGAAGCATGAGCAGAAGCTTCACGGTAGGCGATAACGTGGATTCCGAAAACATCGATGCCGCATACGATAATGGGGTTCTGAAAATTACGCTTCCTAAAAAGGAGCCCGAGCCTAAAAAAGGCAAGGAGATCGAGGTGAAGTAAGGACAATGGAAGATGAAAACAGAAAACCTCCGGGGTTCCGGAGGTTTTCTGTTTTCTGATGATACGGCAGGCTGCAATCAGCAGTTTCGTACGGTCGATGAGGTACGATCCTTGATGGTGGTTTCGTCGAATGCATCCCAATCGTGTTCGTCGTGCTCGCGCTGGTATCCGGCTTCCTTCAGACCGAAACTCATATCGGCAACCATTTCCGGACGCAGTTCCTTCAGGTTTTTCACCTCGTCCTGAGTGAGGATTCTCGACTTGTCGAATCCAAGGTCGATCTCGATCTTGCGGTTTTTGGTCTTCACGCGATCGATATCGTAGAAACGTTTGGTGATGGTAGTCTGCGCGAAAGCTTTCAGACATCCGAGCATGTATTTACGGACATACGGGTCCTTGATCCAGGGATAGCCGAAGAATGTTTTGCGCGCATAGAAGCGGGCATAGGATTTCAGTACGCCTTTGAGCACATCCTCTCGCTCCATGTTGTCCGGCTTGATGATGGGCGATACGAAGTTGTATTTGGAATAATCTCGCACTTCCACCTTGTCGCCGAGCTCCTTGAAGAGATCCGAAAACGGCCACGGGGTGTAGATGGTCCAGTTTGCCATATCGGGATCCCAGTCTTTGCAGAGCTGATAGGTTTCCTCGATGGTTTCCGGCGTTTCATGTTCGAGCCCCATAACGAACTGCGCTTCGGCAACGATTCCGTTTTTCTGCAGCAGCTTGATGGCAAGTTTATTCTCGTCAATCGTGGTTTCCTTGCGGAAACGGTTCAGGTTCATCTGGCTTGCCGCTTCGGTGCCGAGCGAGACGTGCACCAGTCCGGCCTTGCGGAAGAACGGCAGCAGATCTTCATCGCGCATGATGTCCGTTACCCGGGTGTTGATACCCCAGGTAACGCCGAGCTTGCGGTCGATAAGTTCCTGGCAGAGCGCGACGAACTTCTGTTTGTTGATGGTTGGTTCTTCATCGGCAAGGATAAAGAAACCGACATTGTATTTCTTTACCAGAATTTCGATTTCATCAACAAAATGCTTCGGACTGCGCGCGCGGTAACGGCGCCAGAACTGCCATTGCGAGCAGAAGGTACAGGTAAAGGGGCACCCTCTTGCAAAGTTAGGTACCGCAAGGCGGCAGTTTAGAGGCGTATAGATGTACTTATTCCAGTCGTACAGACTCCAATCGGGAGTCAGGGTATCAAGGTCTTCAATCACAGGGTGAGCCGGAGTAGCAAATACCTTGCCGTCATTGTCGATATAGGCAATACCGGTAATGTCAGCACGGTTTTCTTTGTCGGTTCCCGCTGCAATCTGCTTTACGAGGTTCACCGCAATTTCTTCACCCTCCCCACGAATGACATAATCGGTTTCGGGCGCTTCGCTCAGTACCTGCGGGTACATGAATGTCGAGTGAATTCCCCCCATGATCGTCCTGATTTTCGGATCGACCTTCTTGGCGATTTTCATGATATCCTGCGCCTTGAAAATGGAGGGCGTGATATTGGTTGCCATCACAATATCCGGTTTGTTCTGCCGGATAATTTCCTCGATCTGATCATCCGGGAGGTCGTCGGCCATGGCGTCAACAAAACGTATTTGATCGAACCCGGCCTGTTTCAGGGCGCCACCGATATAGGCAACCCAGCTTGGCGTCCAGTTACCGGCAATTTCAGCTCCACCTGAATGATAATTAGGCTGAATCATCAGTATTTTCATCGGTATCCACCCTCCAGATATGTGTGTTTTTTACGAAATAGGAGATCTTCTCGTGAAACAGTATCAACCGGCATTGTCCCAATAAAAAATCCCCAAATGATTAATTTACGATTTATTTATAAAATAGTCATAGGGTTTCTTTGTCCATTCAGCGGCGTGCCGTGTTCATCAGCATGGTGTGATAGAAGCCCCAGCTGATTTTTTCACTGTTTCTGGTAACCATTCTGTTTTCGGTCATGGCTTTTCCCATCTCTTCGGCGCGGATCATCTGAATCGTGGTTCTGCGTTCTTTTTTTGGAAATAGCCGCCCAGCCAGTGCTGAAAGGCAAGAATGTTGTTGTATGGCGCATAGGTGAAAATTACCGATCCTCTGGTCAGGCTGCTCAGGTTGGAAAATGCCTGCCTGAATCCTTCCGACGGGTAGTGAATGAGTACGTCAAAACAGACAACGGCGTCGTAGGTGCCTTTGACCGACTCGATGGTGTTGACCTCGAAGTCGATATTGTTATTGACGCCCTGCATTGTTGCGTCGGCTTTTGCCTTTTCAACCATCTGTGAGGCAATATCAACAGCCTTGACTTTGTACCCCTCTTTGGCAAGTCTGATGCTGAACAAGCCGGTTCCGCACCCTGCATCGAGTATTGTGGCCCCTTTCGGAAGGTTGAGCTGCTGCAGCCAGCTGAACGCCTTGTCCATCATAACCGCATGGCCCTGACGGACGGTATTGCGTACGGTAGAGAGTTTGTCGTCGCCGTAAATCGAAGCCCAGCGCTGAAAGCCCTGGCCGTTGAAATACGAGCGAAGCATGTTTTTGTGTTCTTCGGCGTTGAAAGAGGAGCTGCTCATGTTTGGTTTGTTAGACGTTGATCTTTTTTGACTACTTGATATCGTTCAATCCTGTACGTCGACGATGCCCTCTACTCTCGATTCGAGGTCTTCATACAGTTGCCGCAGTTCTTCAATGGTTTTCTCATCGGTTTTCCAGAACCCTCTGGCATTGGCTTCCAGGAGTCGCTTCGTCATGGCGGTTACCGCATGAGCGTTAAGTTTCGTAAGCCGTTCGAGCATTGCAGGGTCCTGCAGGAACGTTTCATTGAACTGCTGATAGGTCCAGTCTCCGACTGCAGAAGCCGTGGCGCTCCAGCCGTAGGTGTTGCTGAGGTGCGATTCTATCTCCCTTACGCCCTCATAACCATGCTCCAGCATGGCTTCATACCATCTTGGATTGAGCAGTTTCGTACGGGCTTCAAGCGCCACCATTTTCTCCAGAGGACGTATTTTCTGTTTTGTCCCGAATCCATTGACATCACCCAGGAGAATGTCGGGTTTCGATCCGCTGATGCGCTCTACAGTTTTTGAAACTCCGCCAAGATACTCATAATAATGATCAATATCCGAAATCCCGATTTCATAACTGTCTATATTCTGGAAAGTCAACGTGACATTTCGCAGGGCGGAACGCAGTGCTTCGGGGCACTCTTTCCAATCGCCGGTTTCGGTTGCGGCAAAGCTTTTTCGATTGACAAACGCATCGGCAAGCTGCTGTTCTTCTTCCCATGAACTGCTTTCGACCAGATGATTGACGTTCGCGCCATAGCTTCCCGGAGCGTTGGAAAATACTCTGTTCGATGCATCGGTAAAAGAACAATTTTTTTCCTGCATTTCAAGCAGCACATGTTTTCTGACAAAGTTCATGTCGGGAGGTTCGTCTGCCGATGCCGCCATCCTTGCCGCTTTGTCGAGCAGTTTGACCTGAGGGGCGAGCAGATCGCGGAAGATGCCGCTGATAGTGATAACGACATCGATTCTCGGACGGCCAAGTTCTGCAAGAGGGATGAGTTGCACATCGCTGGTTTTGCCGAGCTCGTCGGTCATGGGTTGTGCACCCATCAGGGCAAGAGCCTGGGCAATTCCTTCGCCATCGCTTTTGAGGTTGTCGGTTCCCCAGAGAATCAGGGCGATCGATTCGGGGAGGGCGCCGTGCTTTTGCCGGTACTGTTCGAGCAGTTCTTCTGCCGAGCGGCGTCCGGCCTCGCGGGCAAAGGCGGATGGAATGCTGTAGGGATCGAGACTGTGCATGTTCCTTCCTGTCGGTACAATATCCGGATTACGGACGAGGTCGTTTCCCGGAGACGGCGGAATGTATGTGCCGTCAAGGGCTTGCAGAACGGCATGGATCTCGTTGTTTTCGGCGATATTTCCCAGAACGACATTAAGGAACGTCCAGAGTTTCTGCAGTTCGCCGCTCTTGACGCCGGCTTTGCTGTGGAGATAGCTGTCCGCTTCGGAAATTCTTACCGGAAGGCTGTTTTCGAGAAGCTGCCGGATGCCCGGATTTCCTTTAATGCCGGACGAGGAAAGATGTCCGGTGAAAATTCTGACAGCTTCCCGCGTGAGGGCAAGGATCTCCTGCCATGTCTGCAGGGCTGTCCGGTCGCTGTCGAGAGTGTCGGTAAGCCTCGCATAATCCAGTTTTTTGTGTCCGCAAATAATCTCGGGAAGCGAACGGTTATCGAGTTCCGGGCGGCTGTGCGATACGAGAAGCGCGAGGTGATCGACAAGGCTCTCTATCGACGGGGCTTCACCCATGATATGCAGGCCCAGCGGGATCATTCGTTCTTCGATGAAATAGAGCTCGCTGCTGAGTCCGGCAAGATACTCTTCGGAGGATACCTCCTCTTTTTTCGTGTTGATTTCAAGTTCGGCAGCCAGCGCTTCTATTTCAAGCATGAGCTCCCCGTCCGGATGTTTCAGTGCCGAGGCAAGCAGTTCCTTCAGTTTCCGCAATCCTTTATAAAGTCCGGCCTGTTCGAGCGGTGGCGAGAGATAGCTGACAAGCGTAGCAAATCCCCTGCGTTTTGCTATTGCGCCTTCGCTTGGATTGTTGACGCAGTAACAGTAGAAATTCGGAAGGGTACCGATCAGTTTTTTCGGCCAGCAGAGCGAAGAGAGTCCGGCCTGTTTGCCGGGCATGAACTCCAGCGCTCCGTGCGTACCGAAATGCAGCACGGCATCAGCGTCGAAACAATGTTCGAGCCAGGTGTAAAAAGCCGCAAATGCGTGATTCGGTGCTGCATCCTTTGCCATCAGCAGGCGCATCGGGTCACGCTCGTAACCGAAAGATGGCTGCTGGCCAATAAAGATATTGCCGAATGAGCAGCCGAGAACGTGGAATCCGTTACGGTCGGTCAGGATTTCGCCGGGGGCCTCTCCCCAGAACGGTTCGATGCCGCTGCAGGCCGGAAAGAGCTTTCGGTACTCTTCCGTGGAGAGATGGGCGGCAACATTACCGTCCGTTCCGTAAATCAGGCGGTTGCCTTCAAGCAGGCGATCCTTGAGTTCTTCAATATCTGCAGGCGGTTCCACATGATATCCGGCATGCTGCATTTCTTTAAGAAGGCGCATAAGGCTCTCAAAAACGTTGAGGTAAGCGGCCGTGCCTGCATTGCCGAGATTCGGCGGAAAATTAAAGAGGACGATGGCGATTTTTTTATCGGCAGAAGGTTTTGCCCGCAGACGGAGAAACCGGTCGATTCTGCCGGTAATGTCCCGTATTTCACGTTCGAGCGGGATGGTTCGGTCATTGCCTGTGCCGGCATAGACATGAGGCTCTATGGTGCCGTCAAGTTCAGGTACCGCTACGCAAAGCGCTGTCTGTAACGGAGTGAGGCCGTGGCTGTTGTTTTGCCACTGCTCGACAGGCTGAAAGGAGAGCGGGATGAGATTGTAGCAGGGGACATTGAGTTTTTTCAGCGCCGCAATCGCTTCTTTGGCCTTGTTTTCTGCCGGTCCGCCAACCAGAGAGAATCCGGTGCCGTTGATCAGGAGCTCCGGTTTCATGGAACCGGGTTTTTCGGGATCGAAAAACCGGTCGAGCACCGGACGAAAATCAAGGCCGCCGCAGTAGGCGATACAGGCGCTTATTCCTTTTGATTCCAGATCGCGGACAAGGTAATCGAGATGGTGCATATTTTTGCTCAGCACTGTCGATCGCATGGCAAGAATGGCTACCGGACCCTTGTTCAGCAACGGTTTCCGCTTGCTTTGCCATGCATCGAAAGCTCCGGCTGAAAGAAACGGCCCGGAAGCGTCAGGGTGGCAGAGCGAGGCATCCGGATAAAAGACCGGGTCCTCCTGGGGGAGCTTTCCTTTCCAGCCAGGGACATAACGGTCCGCTATAAGGCAGAGGAACCGTTCCATATTTTCCTGCGAACCGTTCAGCCAGAACTGGTGCGCGGCGATGAACGTATGTATATCCCGAGCTCTGCCGGGGATGTACTTCATGATTTTGCCGATATTGCGGGCAATGGCGAGCTGTCTCTGGCTTTCGCCGTGACTGTTTTTAGGTTTCAGCTTTGCCGCCCATTGCCTGAAAATGCCGGACTCCTTTTCTGGATTTCCCGATTTCCTGAGCGAGAACTTTCCTATTCTTGTTCGGGTGAGGAGGGCAGGATTACTGGTAATGATGCAGATCTGGGAAGATGCATCTTCAAGGAGTTGTTCAAGAGGACGTACAATTTCCTCGCTGAAGAGCATCGAACCGAAAATAAAATCAGCCGAACGGAAGGCTTTTTCCAGTTTTTCCCATTGGGGAGCGTCGTGACGGAGACCAAGATTGAACAGCGAAACCTCAAGACCGAGATGATATTTCCGATTCAGTTCATCAGCAGCGCTTTTCAGGGCACTGTTGTTGGTGGCCTCCATGGTAAGGAAAACAAAATGCATGGGTCAACCTTTTTTTTACAGGGCTGTTTTTCAGAAAAAACGTAATGGAAAACATGCCTCTTCTCCTCAGCAAGCCTGCTTGCCGAGGTTTTGTTGGTTTCATACGCTGAGGACCGATACGTACGAAAGCTGTCAACGGTTGATGTTTAAATCAGCAGGATGGCATTTTGCTGGAAAAGATTTCGGGGTAAAGCCGTGAAGATCGAAGGAAGCGGATAAACGATGTTGAGGGAAGAGAGCCCGTGATGCCGAATATACAGCGAATGGATATGGTCATTGCCGTTTCGAAACTTTTCATGGGTATCGGGAGCGGCAATCTGAGGCGGAGCCTGAAAGAGCATATGGCTTTCAGGAACCCAAACGGAACCGTTGCCTGTTCCCTGAAGAAGAGAGCGGGATTTCAGCTTGGCGTTAAGATTTGTCGTCTTGGCACAGAAATTGAAACCAACTACCGAGATAACAAAAAAGAGCAGAATCTCAAAAAAACGCCAGACACTCCGCGATATGTTACACTTGCCTGCCTGCATAAGCATGTTTTATGCAATATAGCAAACGGAACGCTGAAAAAGAAAAGGCACAGTGTGGTTGCACCATGCCTTTTCTTCAAGCGGGTATGTATCCGTTCAGATCTCTATTCCTTCCAGACGATCTTCAAGGTCTGAATAGATCTCCTGAAGCTTCTCGATCATCTCGGGGTCTGCGCTCCACATGCCGCGTCCGCTTGCTTCGAGCATACGGCCGACGATATTCTTGAAGGCTTTCGGGTTGACTTTCATCAGGCGTTCCCGCATTTTCGGATCCATAGCATACGTCTGGGCGGCTTCCTTGTAAACCCAGTCGTCAACCCCTTTGGTGACGGCATCCCATCCCAGCATGTAGGTAAAGCGGTTGCTGATTTCCGTCGCACCGCTGTGGCCCTGTTCGAGCATGGTTTCAAACCATTTCGGATTGAGCAGCTTGGTGCGGAATTCCACCTTCAGCGCTTTATCGGCGTCGTCGATTTTGACATCTGCCGTAAAGGTCTCCACATAGTTCAGTTTGACGTTATCGCCTTTCGGGTTGCGGCGGCGGGCCGAAAGCTGCAGGGCGCCCGAAGAGGAGAAGTAGCGGTCGATATCTGAAATACCGAACTCCGCCGAGTCAACCTGCTGCACTACACGATCAACCGTGCTGAGCAGTCCTTTGAGAATATCGGTCTGCTGGTCGCCGTAGCGGTTGCCGCCATAGGCGAAACCTGTACGCTTGACGAACATGTTGTCGAGATCTTCTTCCGATTCCCATGCGGAATCCTCTACCAGTTCCTCGACCTGTGAACCGTATGCTCCGGGAGCCTGGGTGAAGAGTCGCGAAGTAGCGCTTTCGAAATCCCTGCCTTCGCTCATGGCCGCATCGACATGTTTTCTGATGTGGTTCATTTCATGCGGTTCGACGGCTCTTGCCGCATCCTTTACCAGCTTGTCGAGATGATCGACCAGTACGCCGAAGGTATCGCGGAAGATCGAGCTGATCTGAATCAGCACGTCGATTCTCGGCCTGCCGAGTCTTTCAAGGGGTATGAGCTGATAGTGGCTGATTTTGCCCTGGGCATCATAGGCCGGTTCGGCGCCCATCAGGTGGATGATGACGGCAACCGCTTCACCCTTGCTCTTGATGGTGTCGAGACCCCACAGTACCTGCGCGATGGTTTCGGGGTATTCGCCGTTGTTCTCTTCGCAGTGCCGCCTGATGATGGTTTCGGCAATCTGCTTGCCGCGCTTGAACGCCAGTTCCGAAGGGATGCGCCACGGATCGATGGCATGGATGTTGCGCCCGGTCGGCAGAATTCCTGCCCCGTCGCGCACGAGGTCGCCGCCCGGTCCTGAAGGCAGGTATTCACCGCGAAGCGCACGGACGAAACTGTTCATCTCGTTGCTGTTGTCCTGAAGCGCAAGCTTCATGGCTATACCTTCTTTCAGCGATTCGTTGATGGATTCGGCAAGTTCCTGCGACACTTTCGCTCCGCCGGTCAGGACGTTGAAGACTGCGGTCGGATTGGATTTTTCAAAAACGGTCTGATTGATAAAGTCGCGGGTGAGATCGTCGATCTTTTCGCGCACTTTCATTGCGGCTTCCTCTCCCTTGCGGGCCCTCGTTGCAAGCGCGGCATAGTCGCCATAGACAGAGCTTTCTCCGATGGCATGCATTATGATGGATGGCAGCGATTTTTCGTTGCCTCGTACCTTGAGGTACTCCATGATGGTGGTTACCTGGGTTTCCGGCAGGGGAGTCTGGCCGAACACATGCAGCGAGTTCGAAATGAGGCGGCTTTCCAGCTCCATCATGTAGGTGTAAAGCCTGCTGATGTAATTGGTGAACGGTTCATTTTCGATACGCGGACAGTCATCGGTAAGATTGAGCTGCCGTGCCTTTTCGATTATAGCTTCTTCGGTTTCGATATCGACTATTTTCTCCAGACCACGTTCGCGGTAGTCGTTCAGCATCTCCTTGAAGGCCGGAAGCTCCTTGTAAAGACCCGCTCTGGAAAGCGGCGGGATATTGTGCGAAATCATGGTTGCATAACCACGGCGTTTGGCAATGTTGGCTTCGCTCGGGTTGTTGATCGGATAGATATAGAAATGAGGAACTTCGCCAAGCAGCGCATCGGACCAGCAGTCGCCGGTAACGCCGAGCTGCAGGCCCGGCATCCATTCAACGGTGCCGTGCATGCCGACGTGCACAAGGGCATTCGCTCCGAATTCGCGGCTGATCCAGCGGTAAAAGGCGATGTACTGATGGTGCGGCGTGTTCTCCTTGTCGAAGAGCAGCCTCATGGGATCGCCCTGTATGCCGAGGCGAGGCTGTACGCCGATGAAGATGTTGCCCAGCTGCAATCCGCCGATAAAGAGCTGCCCGGTGCCTACCGGGACGATGTCGCCGGGGAATCCGCTCCAGCGGCCCTCGATGCGTTCGCGCTCCCTGTCGCTGGTAATTCTGTTGTAGGTTTCCCGGTCGATCGAGAAGTTGTCCTGTTCGTGAGCCTGGATTTCGTAATCGGTTGCCCGGTCGAGCATGGCAAGCAGCGCTTCGGGGGACTCAGGCAGTTCGCCGGTATTGTACCCTTCGCCCTTCAGGCGTTCGAGCATTTTATAGAGGCTTTTCGGGACATCGAGCAGAGCGGCGCTGGCCTTTTTGCCCATGCCCGGAGGATAGTCGTACACCACAAACGCAACCTTCTTGTCCTTATTGGCAAGGGTGCGGAGGTCGGAGAATTTTTTCGCGATTCCTGAAAGCCTTTCCAGACGGTCGGGCACGGTCTGCAGACGTCCGTCCTTGATAGCGCCAAGCACTACCGGGCAGACTGCGCCGTCCATTTCCGGCAGGGAGTAGGTCATTGCGGACTGCAGCGGCACGACGCCCTGTGATTTCCATGAATTGAAGTCCTGGATAAAGAGCGGCTGCGAAACAACGTAAGGCGCGTTGATCTTGCCGAGAATTTCATCGCGGGCGGCCGCCGAGGCTCCCGGTGTCGTTGCGCCTGCAGGTCCGCCGACAAAGCCGAAGCCCATCATGTTGATGAGCATGTCGGGGTTTGCATGGGTAAACCATTCGCGGGCGGCGACGTGGCCTTCAACGCCCATAACGAAAACCGGAAGGGGATTGAGTCCCTTCTTTTCGATGGCGCGGATGGTGTTGTCGATATATTCCTTTTCCTGCAGCAGGTGCTTGCGGAAGAAGAGCATGGCGATGTTGCGCTTTTTCGATGCGCTCCTGTCGCGCTTCTGCAGCCATTTTTCGTAGTGGTGCAGATCTTTCAGGTATTCGGGTGCATCAGGATGGTAGAAGCCCATGGTGGGCACTTCCTGTACTTTTTCGGCCTTGACGCCGACCTCAAAATATTCCGCCATGATGTAGTTGAACATCGAGGCGAGGTTATCGGTCGTGGGATGCATCCAGTAGGTATAGACCTGCATCCAGTTCTTGAAATCCTTCGCTTTTTTCGGGATCAGCGGTAACATGGTGCGCATGATCTTGAGCAGCTTCATGTAGCCGTAGAGCGCATCTTCGTCGCGTCCCTTCACCAGCATTTTCGCTACCTTCTTAACGATATCGGGCATGCCGCTGCCGTCGCCTGACACCACGTAATTGCCGACCCTGGTCATCTGCATGACTTCCGGCATCGACTCATAGGCAAAAACCGTTGTTACTTTTGATTGTTCAATCTGTTCCTGCAGCCAGTCTGCCTGACCCTTGAACTGAATAAGGGTGGTGAAAATACAGTCGGCATTACGGATAGCTTCTGCTGCTTCGGGATTCTGATGTTCCAGATCCTGATCGGTCCATTGGGTCAGTTCAGCATGCGCGCCGATTTTTTCCCTGACTTCACGCCAGACCCGCTGGTTGCATTGCTCCATCCCGACAATAGCGGCAATTCTGATTTTATCGTGCATAAGGATAACGAAGATGTGCTGTGATTGTGGTTTTTACAGGATTGGGAAATGTAAGAAAATCCTTCGATGAATACTAACGGCAATTGTTGAAGAACGTGGGCGGTGAGCAGTGGGCGGTGA
>FUWD013187614.1_pt1 | contig 17636 bp, 9 predicted proteins | sample 1063281 | NCBI WGS metagenome assembly FUWD01 (sample SAMEA79048168, study PRJEB19326) | metagenome | biome: marine | reverse complement strand
AATTTTTTTCTCGTTCTTATTTTGTGTTTTAGCACAAACTCAAAAATTTGATTTTGCTGATGAGCCAGAGGACAGTACTGCTAATGCATATTCATCTTTGGTAATTACAGGTTCATTTTCAATATACATGGGTTGCAGACCTGCTGTTTGGGTACAACAAAAATTTATTTTATTATCAAGAACATTAACTTATTTGATAGGAAAATCTCAAACTAATGGGTACAACTATTATATTAACTAAATATTAAATGAGGAGTTAAAATGAAAAAAAGTATTTTTTTAATTTTAGTCTTAGTCTTAATTATTCCTTCGATGGCCTATTCTGCTGCAGTTACAAGAACAACAGCAGAACAGGTTGCTATGAATTGGTATTCTGAAAGGAATAATAAGGCTTCAGGTGAGTTTATTATTGTCGAAAGTTTCATTGAAATGGAGAATACAGAAAATATATTCTTTATTTTCAATTTTGATAAAATCGGTTTTGTGATTGTTTCAGCAGATGATATTGCAGTACCAATTCTTGGTTATGTTTTTGAACATAATTATACATCAGAAAATCATCCACCTCAATTTGATGCTATGCTTGCCAGTTTTAGAGAGCAGATATTGTATGCTAGAGAGAATAATCTATCTCCACCACAGGAAACAGTAGATAAATGGAATAGACTTAAAGTTACAGCTGATATGTTTGTACCTGAGAACTTTAGAGCAGTGGGTCCATTATTATCAACTACCTGGAACCAGGGACTATACTACAATGAGAGTTGTCCTGCTGATGGTGCAAGTACGGCAGGCAATGGCTATGTCTGGGCAGGATGTACTGCTACGGCAACAGCTCAAGTCATGAAATATCATGCTCATCCTGTAACCGGTGAAGGTTCACATAGTTATACTGACGCTACCTATGGACTACAATCTGTAAACTTTGGGGCAACAACCTATAACTGGGCACTTATGCCAAATAATGTACTAGCTGTAAATCCTTTTGTCCATACACTGTTATATCATGTAGGAGTAGGAGCAGAAATGCAATATGGAGCAACTGGTTCGGGAGCCTGGATTGGAGGAGTACATCCTGCTACAGCATTAAGTGCATTGCAGAATCACTTTAAATATGATCCTAATTCTTATTATGACCAAAGAAATAATTATAGTGCTACACCATCTGTTTGGCATTCAATGCTTAAAACTGAATTGGATAACAATCGTCCGCTTGTGTATGAGGGATATAATAGTGGCTGGAGTGATGGTCATGCTTTTGTAATAGATGGTTATTCGGGTCTATCTAATGATAATTACCATGTCAACTGGGGTTGGAGTGGAGGGTATAATGGATATTACACCTTAGACGCTTTAGCACCTGTTCTTCCCAGCTATGATTATAGATTTTATCAAGCAGCACTTTTTGGAGTGGAACCACGGAAATGGAAACCATTACCAGATGTCTCAATTAATGTGTCTTCGTTACCTTATACTGGTGTTGATCTTGATGATTATTATGAAGGACCAGTTGCATCGTTAAGCTATAGTGTAGTAACAGATCTTACCGGACAGGAATTTGCTCTAACTATCAATGGTAATAATGAACTTTATTTCACAGCTAGTCCTTCAGTAACAAGTAATGTGAATATTGACATCACAATTCGAGCTACCTATACTGGTGGAACTGCAGATGATACATTTAATTTCATTATTACCGTTGCGTCAGCAAATTATGATTGGGGTGATGCACCAGATCCAACATATCCTACGCTTGCAACAAGTACAGGGGCATATCACCAGATTGTAGCTGGTATTCAGCTTGGAAACACTATTGATTCAGAACCCGATGGTCAACCTAATTCCACCGCAACCGGTGACGATATTGACGGTAATAATGATGATGATGGTGTCGTTTTTAATTCTGCCTTAATTCCTGGCTCAACAGCTGCTGTAACCATTACCGCATCAGTTCCTGGCATATTAGAGGGATGGATCGATTTTGATGGAAACGGAAGCTGGGCCGATTCGGGTGAACAAATAATTACGAATGTTTCTGTACCTGCAGGTTCGACTATCCATAATTTCACGGTTCCGATTTCCTCAATAACAGGGTCAACTTATGCCCGATTCAGATTTTGTACACAAGGTGCAACAGTATTTTTTGGGCAAGCTCCTGATGGAGAAGTGGAAGATTACCAGATAACCATTGGTGAGGAAAGCTCAACTAAATGGGAACAATTACCTGATCTGTCACTAACCGGCATGGACGTTGATGCTACATTTAAACCTGCCGCCCCTGATAACATGCTACTTCTTGCAGATGATTTTCTTTGTTCTGAAACAGGTTATATAACTGATATTCATATTTGGGGTTCCTGGATAAATGATTATATCCCATTTTCTGAAGATCCTGCAGCTGTTCAAATTAAATTCAGTATTCATTCAGATATTCCTGATCCTGATGGACCTGGTCCTGAATATAGTATGCCGGGAGATATGTTATGGATGAGTATATGGATTCCTGGTCCTGATGATGTTGAAATGGTTTATGAAGGTCCGGAAGATTGGTATAATCCAGCTCTACCAATGTGGATAAATGATAATCATATTAAGTGTTACAAATACAATTATATTTTAGATCCACTGGACTATTTCCTGCAGGAAGGTACAATTGATGAACCAATTGTCTATTGGCTTGATGTTCAAGCCCTGCCAATGGATGACAACGCTGAATGCCGTTTTGGTTGGAAAACATCTCTCGACCATTGGAATGATGATGCTGTTTGGGTTGTTGCCGAAGAACCATATACTGGAATTTGGAATGAATTAATATATCCAGACGGTCATGAATTTGAAACTGAATCAATTGATTTGGCATTCCAAATAACAACAGAGGGAGAACCAACTGAGGAATACGATTTCGGTGATGCTCCCGAAGGTCAAACTGCTATTGCTTATCCTTCAACAGGCGTAACTGGTGCATTCCCAACTTGTATCACAGTAGGTACGGCAAGTTCTTATATCCAACATGGAACTGGAGAAAATCTAGCCTGGTTTGGACCTATGGTTGATTTGGAAACAGATGGAAACGCCGGACTCTGCCCGGGATGTTTCTCAACTTATGATGATGATGAATGCTTCAATGATGGAGATGCTGGACTTATCATGCCTGGTTCATACACAATTGATGCATCTGATACAGTAATTCCATGTCCTGGAGTTACAGCAGGTTCTTCACTTGGTGTTATTTGCCAAAACGCAACATGGGGTGTTGATATAGATATAGATGTTAAAAACTACATGGCTGTGGATGGTTATATAAATGTTCTCTTTGATTGGAATCAGGATGGACAATGGCAAAACAATTCTGCTACTCATTGTTCTGGTGTTTTGACACCTGAACATGTACTGGCTGACTTCCCTGTTCCCGCTGGTCATATGGGGCCTCTGTCCAGTTTAATGGCTATCGGCACATCTTTCCAGATTGGTCCGAATGATGGCTATGTTTGGGTACGATTCTCTATCACTGAAGTTCCAGTTGGAACAAGTGATTGGAATGGTGATGGTGTCTTTGAAGATGGTGAAACAGAAGATTATCTGCTTTATGTTGAAGGAGAACCTGAAGAACTTGATTTCGGGGATGCACCAGATCCTGCTGGAGCAATGATGTATCCAACTACTCTTGCAAATAACGGTGCACGGCATGTGATTGATTATCAAATCTATATGGGAATTAGTATTGATTCTGAATTAGACGGACAACCGGATGCAACTGCAACCGGTGATGATAATGATGGAAATGATGATGAAGATGGAGTTCATTTCACCTCTATACTGGTTCAAGGATACACTACTTATGTGGTGGTCAATGCTTCTGTAGATGGTTTTCTTAATGCGTGGGTGGACTTCAATATTAATGGTAGTTGGGCTGATACTCTTGAACAAATATTTAGTGATGTGAGTCTTGTTGCTGGAGATAATAATTTAAGTTTCAGTGTGCCGGCAGGTGCTGTACCAGGTCCAACCTTTACGCGTTTCCGCTTTGATACAACAGGTGGTCTGACTTATACAGGACAAGCGAATAACGGTGAAGTAGAAGATTATCAGGTAGCCATCCATGAACCGATTGAAGATAGCAAGATGCACTTTCCACAATGGCCCGATCCATCTGGTTGGGATGTTAACTGTACTGAACCAAATATTATTGCTGATGATTGGACATGTATTGAATCAGGTCCAGTAACAGATATTCATTTCTGGGTATCATGGTTTACTGGTGATGGAACATCTGGTCTCATCGATAGTATTCATATAAGTATCCATGCCAATATTCCCGCGGGTACTTTACCTTATAGCAAGCCCGGAAACCTTTTATGGCAAATGAACTTTAAACAAGGTGAGTTTGGCTATGAAGAATTCTGGGACTATGGTTTGCAGGGTTGGTATGATCCTCATTCTGTCCCACAACAAGTAATTCCAGACGACCATGACTACTTCGATTTGATAAATATTACAAATATTCCCGATCCTTTTAATCAGCAAGAAGGTACTATCTATTGGCTTGATGTGAAGATATTTATGGATCCCGATAACTCCAGTTACAAGTTGGGTTGGAAGACTTCTCAGCATCACTGGGAAGATATAGCAGTTTATTTTAACGGTTCAGACTGGATTCCTCTTTACGATCCAATTACTCAGGAACCGTTCGATATGGCTTTTGTCATTACAGGAAGTGAACAGCCCGTGGAATTAGACTTCGGTGATGCACCTGATGATACACTCGGTACTGGTTATTCAACACTATTGATTAATGATGGAGCCCGACATATAATAGATTATGCAATATACATGGGAGATAGTATTGATGCAGAACCTAATGGTCAACCAAATTCTACTGCGACTGGTGATGATGACAACATTTTATATCCAGGTGTTGTTGATGATGAAGATGGAGTTACTTTCACTTCAATTCTTGTTCCAGGATACACTACGTATGTGACAGTTAATGCTTCTGTAGATGGTTTCCTAAATGCATGGGTTGACTTTAATGGTAATGGTTTTTGGGATCCTGATCCTGCAGAGAAAATATTTAATGATGTAAGTCTTGTTGCAGGAGATAATGATTTGAGTTTCAGTGTACCCGCAAGCGCGGTAGTATGTACGACCTTTGCTCGATTCCGATTTGACACAATCGGAGGATTGACTTATAGTGGATTGGCACCTAATGGTGAAGTAGAAGATTATCAAGTAGTCATTCACGATTCAATTCCAAACAGCAAGATGCACTATCCACAATGGCCTGATCCAACCGGTTGGGATATCAAATTCCAACCACCAAATGTCATTGCTGATGACTGGCAATGTATCGAATCGGGACCTGTAACTGATGTTCATTTCTGGATTTCTTACCAAGGTGATATTGAACCGGATCCCTTCCCTGGTATAGATAGTATACATCTTAGCATTCATGATGATTTTGAAATTTATCCCGGAATGTCTCAGCCAGGTAATTTATTATGGCATGATAATTACTATACAAATGATTTCTCAATCTCAGGTCCCTTCTTTGGAGATCAGGGTTGGTTTGTTCGCGATACATGGTCTTATATACAGAATGATCATACAAAATTCTATCGTATCGATATTGAGAATATTCAAGATCCCTTTGTGCAATGTCAGGATAGTATTTACTGGCTTGATATATATGTTGCTTTAGAAGAGCCAGATCTTTATCAGGTCGGATGGAAGACTTCTGGTGTTGAACATTTCAGAAAAAATGCCATGTATGGATGGTTCCATGCAAGTGGTGGTTGGGAATGGGATGAAATAGTGCATCCCATTACCGAGGAATCGCTTGATATGGCTTTTGTAATTACCGGTGAACCTGGAGATCTTGATTTTGGTGACGCACCCGATCCTGCTGGAGCAATGATGTATCCAACTACTCTTGCAAACAACGGTGCAAGACATGTAATAGATTATATTACCTTCCTCGGTGATACAATTGATGCAGAAGCTGATGGTTGGCAAAGCTCAGATGCCCTGGGAGATGATACCCATGACCTTGATGATGAAGATGGTGTTACATTTAATTCAAGTCTCATACCTGGTGGTTCGACTGAGGTGACTGTCATAGCTTCTGTTGACGGTGTCCTGAACGCATGGGTTGACTTTAATTGTAATAACGATTGGGGTGATCCAGGCGAACAGATATTTAATGATACAGCTCTTTCTTCAGGCACAAATACTCTTATCTTCAATGTTCCCGCTGGAGCAGTAAAAGACTCAACCTTTGCCCGTTTCCGCTTTAATTTAATAGGTAATTTAGATTACGAAGGATTAGCATGCAAAGGTGAAGTTGAAGATTATTTAGTTGTAATAGAAGAAGCTTTAGACTTCGGTGATGCCCCCGATCCATTATATCCAACATTGCTTGCTCATAATGGTGCACGGCATGTGATAGATTATGTTACCTTCCTCGGTGATACAATTGATGCAGAAGCTGATGGCTGGCAAAGTGCAGATGCATTGGGAGATGATATCCATTACCTTGATGATGAAGACGGTGTTGTATTTAAACCCATTATAACTGGAAGTCCTGCACAGGTTATTGTTACTACAAGTGCTCCTGGCTATTTACAGGGCTGGATGGATTTCAACCAGGATGGTGATTGGATCGACTCTGGTGAGCAGATATTTGCCGATGCTTACGTTCACTTCGCAAGTACGGTCTGCTTGAACTATTATGTTCCTGCTACTGCTGATACAGGATATACATTCGCTCGTTTCCGATTTAGCACCATTCCCGGGCTCGCAGATTCTGGACTTGCAGCAGATGGAGAGGTAGAAGATTATAAGGTTCACATCGTTGATGTTTCTGATGTCAAGTGGTTACAATTACCATGCGAAGAATTACCCGGTTTACATTGCCATGATGAATTTATAAATCGACATGATGCAACGATTATAGCAGATGATTGGCTTTGCAATGGTGGACTTGTAACTGATATTCACTGGTGGGGTAATTACGAACACGTCAATCAAGGTATTGACCATTTCCACCTGAGTATTCATGCTAACGATCCGACAGGCAGTTGTCTGCCATTAGATCCGGAAATCTGGGACGTGGATGTTCCATTCTCAGATGCATATGAAACATCTACAGGTTTGTACAATAGTGAAGGTAATGCTATTTATAGTTATGAATATTACCTCACTGAACCATTTGAGCAAACAGAAGGTGAATTCTACTGGCTGGATATTTGTGCTTATTCGGTAGATCCTAATCCTCCTAATAATGTTATATGGAGATGGCAGGAATCAGCACGTTCCACATCACCAATACTTTGTCCGGCTTCAAGTAAAACTTTGTACTTACCATGGCTCAATATTATTTGGACTTCAATTGACCCGTACAGATATAGTGATATGGCTTTTGCAATTACATCTGAGGAATTACCCGCAATTGATTATGGTGATGCCCCAGATCCTACTTATCCAACGCTGTTAGCAAGCAATGGAGCCAGACATGCACTTGATGGTGTCACCTACCTTGGAAATCTAACTGATGGAGAAGCTGATGGATGGCAAAGCATCACTGCTCTGGGTGATGATAATCACAATCTTGATGACGAAGATGGTGTGATATTCACCTGTCCATTGATACCGGGAGAACAAGGTGCAATAACAGTAACTACAAATTCATCCGGTGTAGCGTTTTTCAATAGCTGGATAGATTTCAATGCTGATGGTGATTGGTCTGATGCTAACGAACAAATCTTTACTGATTTACCTCTTTCGGCTGGAATAAAGCCATTAAACTTCAATGTACCTATAGGTGCAACAATTGATTCTACTTATGCACGATTTAGATTCTGCACAGTGGCTGGTATTGCAGATACCGGTTATGCACCGGATGGTGAGGTTGAAGATTATAAGATAGAGATATCAGAAGTTCCGGATGACGACTGTAAGATGCATTATCATCAATGGCCGGATACGACGTGGTACGGTATGGATGTACGAGCTACTGAACCTATCATTCTTGCAGATGATTTCCTTTGTATAGAAGATGGATTGATTAATAGTATTCATATATGGGGTTCGTGGCTCTTTGATATGGTTATGCCACCGGCATTCTATCTTTCCATTTGGTCAGATAATCCAGACGGACCTGGTGGATTCAGCCAGCCAGAGCTAGAGCTCTGGGGACGATACTTCGGTTATGGTGACTATATTGAATCCCTCTACACGACTACAAACGGTGAATTTTGGTATGATCCAACATCCCAACTTCTCCTACCCTTTGCTGATTTAATGATATGGCAATACGACTTCACGATTCCGGATTCCGAAGCTTTTGTACAGGAAGTTGGTACAACATACTGGTTAAGCATGACAGTCATGGGATTACCGCCAGATCCCAATATTGGTTTTGGCTGGAAAACATCTGTAAACCACTGGAATGACGATGCGGTTTGGAGCTTGGGATATGCCAAAGACAGATTGACCTGGAATGAATTACGATATCCAGATGGACATCCATTCCATCCCTATTCAATTGATTTCTCATTCTATATCAATTGTGAACCCAGCACACCTATTGTAAATATTAGCGTTTCATCAGATACTGTGTATGTAACCTGGGATCCAATACCATGTGCAGATAGCTATACGGTTTACAGTTCACTAGATCCGTATGCTCCTTTCCCCTCTGGCTGGACGGTCGAACAAACAGGAATTATAACACCATCCTGGTGTGAAAATGCTTCTGGAACAACAAAGAAATTCTATAAAGTTGTTGCAGTTAAATAGCTCACGATTTGTGAAGGGGCTGGCTTGGTGCCAGCCCCTCTTTTCTTGTAAAAAATGGGTTAATACCTTTTTGTGTTATTAAATAACTTGTAACTGATTGATAATGTGTTGATTAGTGTTGATTTAAAATTTTAGGAAATTTAAATGGGCAAAAAAGTGTCCATATTGTCAATCGGAACGTATAATAAAACATAGGAAAACCAGAGATAATCTTCAGAGGTATAAATGTCTTTCATGCTGCAAAACGTTCCAGAATAATCGTTACAGAAAACGAAGCCTATACGACAATATGTGGCATGAATATGTCTATGACAGGTGTACTATAAGACAGTTATGCAAGCGGTATACAAAGGGCAGGAATTGGGTTGTTGGCAGATTAATGGAAAGCCCAATATTTTCTCATGAATTATCCCCTGCTCATGTGGTTATTATCGCAGATACGATATTTGACGCTTCGGCCACGCCTTGAAGCATCAAAGGAGTTAAAGAAATTAACATCACATTTAACTGAAATACGCGAGGAAAAATTCATTGGAGGTTTTAGACGTTGGGAAGATAAATGGAGTGATTTCTTAAAAGAAAAACATTACATCCGAACGGAAGCAAAAGTTATACACATCGAAAACTACGTTCGGCAAGACGAAGTATAAGACGTCATTTACCCTATCTTTTTACCTATCAAAAATATCCCAAACTGGATATCCCAAACACAACAAATGACTTAGAAAGCTTGAATAGTAAAATTAAAGATATATTAAGATCTCATCGGGGTTATTCAAAAAAATTAAGAAACAAAATTATAAACGAAATCCTATCTTTTAACTAAAAAAAACAACACAAAAAAGGTATTAACCCACATTTTACCATTTAGTTCATTTATACGTTTAATAATATCCCAATCATTAGCTGTATCATTTATTTGTATTCTTCTAATTTTTGTCAAATATCATCTGTTTGTTGGGATTCATAATGTGCTGAAAATAGAAGGTTAAGTTCTTTAAGAGAGTATGAAAACAAAAAAGCCCCATGCAAAAATACCAGGGGCTTTCCTTTTCTAGAGGGAGGAATTACAAATTCTCAATTATTTCTAAATATTTTTCTATCGGCTGGTTGCCTACAAGCTCATGCTCCTCGTTAATGATTATTTTAGGGACTGCGCTCACAGAATATTTTATCGATTCCGTATTAAAGGAAGAAGCATCGACCATATCGGCAGAGATGTGCTCATTCGACATTGCGAGGTGGTGGGCATTGCTCACCGCGCCCGGGCAGTGCGGACAGCCAAGGGTAATAAAAACCTGTATGCGTACATTCTTTTTAATCGCATTAATGCGCTTCATGAGTTCGTCATTGAGCTCATGTTTCTGTCCGGACACTTCGAGCAAGCTCGAGATAAATGAGTTGATCTCATAACCGCCGGGAAGACCGAAAAATCGTATGCCATTATCCTTGTCTTTGGCAGTCAAAATGACCATTGCAGGTATCTTATCGACACCGTATTCTTTTGCGATATCGCTGTCTTGCTTGAAATCATATACTTTCATTTCAAGTTTATCGGAAAGTGCAACAAATTCATCGAGAAATTCATGAGTTTCTTTGCACGAATCACATTCAAATTCCTGTGTGAAAAATGCGATGGTAACTTTATTTTGAAGCTTTTGCAAAATTTCTTGAAGCTGCTTCTTTATCTGTTCAGTGAATAGGTCCATGTGGGTTCTCCCATGTAATAATTATTTTTCATACTTTCAAAGTATGTAATATCAGAACAATATAATCACTCTTTTGGAATTGTCAAAAAGAAAAAATATACAATTCCAAATTACTAATATCTAATAACTAATAAAATGACAAAATCCAAATGTCTAATCAAGATCTGCACTTAAGCATTTAGAAATTAGAAATTTGTAATTAGAAATTCACGTTTCAATGAATGTTTACTATCACAAAAATCTTATAATAATTAATAGAATATTGATTTAGAGTATATACTTGGTCAGGTCTTCGTCGGTAATGATCTTTGCGAGTTTTTTCGTTACCAGTTCTTTTGTAATTTTTATATTTTCAGTTTTATTATCAGGCAGTTCGTAGAGATAATCTTCCAGCAGAATGGAAAGGACGGTATGCAGTCTTCTTGCGCCGATGTCTTCCATTTTTGTGTTTGCGAGTGCTGCAAAATTTGATATCTCTTTGATCGCACCCAACGTGAAACGTACGTCCACGCCTTCTGTTTTGAGCATTTCAGTATATTGCTTGATAAGGGCATTTTTAGGAAGTGTAAGGATCTTTGCGAAATCTTCTTCGGTAAGACTTTTCAGTTCGACGCGAATCGGGAATCTGCCCTGCAATTCGGGAATAAGGTCAGAGGGTTTGGAAACATGAAATGCTCCCGAAGCAATAAAGAGGATATGTGTCGTATCGATCATTCCGTATTTTGTGGGAACATTTGTGCCTTCGATAATGGGAAGGAGGTCTCGCTGTACACCTTCGCGGGACACATCGGGACCATGCTGGGATTTTTCTCCAGCGATCTTGTCTATTTCATCAAGAAAGACGATGCCGTTCTCTTCGACCCGTGTGATAGCGATCTCTTTTACATCGCTCATATCAACGAGTTTTTTTGACTCATTATAAAAAAGGTAATCGAGTGCTTCGCTGACCTTCATCTTTTTTCGTTTGCCGCCCGAAGAGTGCCCGGGCATAAATCCTGCGAGGATCTCGCCCATATTGATGTCAAAACTGTCCATACCCATACCTGAGAAGACCTCGATCCGCGGTTCGGGTAGATCATCGAGTTTCATCTCTATTTCTCTATTATCAAGAGAGCCGCTCTGGAGCATCTTTCGAAATTTTGATCTGTTTCTCTCGTGTTTTGCCGTTTCTTCATCGAATTTTTTTCGCTCCAGTTTCTGCTCTTCGAGAGAAAGGTTTGTTTTTCGCTGACGTTTTAAGGGAGGGAGCAGAAGATCGAGCACTTTTTCTTCAGCACGTTCACGCGCTTCATCTTCGACTTCCCCAGTCAGCTCGTCGCGCACTTGATTGATCGAAAGACTTACGAGCTCACGAATAATGGATTCCACATCACGACCAACATAGCCCACTTCAGTGAATTTTGATGCCTCGATCTTAATGAAAGGAGCGTTGACTAGATTGGCGAGCCGTCTGGAAATCTCTGTTTTACCCACGCCTGTGGGTCCTATCAAAATAATATTGTTTGGAAGAATTTCATCACGAAGTTCTTCCGACACGTTCTGTCTTCTCCAACGGTTTCGAAGAGCGATAGCTACTGCGCGTTTTGCCTTGTCCTGGCTTATCACATATTTATCGAGTTCTTTTACGGTTTGTTTTGGAGTTAGTTCATACATATCCATCTAGATTTCCTCTATAACTGTATTGTCATTAGTGTATATACAGATTTCCGAAGCGATTTTAAGAGCTTCTGTGACGATCGCTTTTGGATTTTTTTTCTTATCTTTAATGAGCACCATTGCTGCAGCTTTTGCATAGGGTCCGCCGGAACCAATCGCTGCTATGTTATGATCCGGTTCGATCACGTCGCCGGTACCTGATAAAACAAGCAGACAGGTTGCATTACCCGCGATGATCATTGCTTCGAGGCGCCGAAGGTACTTGTCGGTTCGCCATTCTTTTGCAAGTTCTACAGCAGCTCTCATAAGATTACCTTTATATTCTTTTAGTTTTTCTTCAAATTTTTCAAATAGTGTGAAAGCATCGGCAGTAGCACCTGCAAAACCGGCAATGACTTTTCCTTCATAGAGTCTGCGTACTTTATGGGCTGTTGCCTTGAAAATAGTATCACCCAATGTGACCTGACCGTCGCCGCCAATGGCTACTTTTTTCCCGATCTTTACACCGAGTATCGTTGTTCCCTTAAGCTTTATCGTTTCCATTATCTTTTATAACCCGTGATCTCTTATTTTTACTTTTCTGTTTTTTTTCTTCTTTTTTCAGATTTCCATTAATATACTTCTGATAAATCACATCGATTTCATCTCCTGTAAGGGTTTCTCTTTCTAGCAATTCATTGGCAAGTGTGTGCAGGAGGGGTTCATTCCCGGAGAGTATTTTCAAGCATCGCTGGAACTGTACCTCTATGATATCTTTTATTTCTGAATCGACTAGTTTTGTAAGGGCTTCGCTATGATTATTTGGTCTGCCGAGTTCTTTTCCGAGGAAAACATTTTCATCTTTGTCACCGATGGTCATGGGTCCGACCTTGTCGCTCATGCCCCATTCGCACACCATTTTCTTTGCAAGTTCAGTTGCCTTTTTGATATCATCTCCAGCACCTGTGGTTGGCTCTCCAGAGGCAATCTTATCTGCTGCACGTCCGCCAAGCAGGTGAGCAATTGTGGCTTCGCAGTAGCTTCTCGAATAGGTAAGTCTGTCATCGAGTGGAAGGAAATGAGTTGAGCCGAGAGAGCGTCCGCGTGGAATGATCGTTGCCTTATGGATTGGATCGCTGCCGGGGATGAATTTGGCAACCATCACATGACCTGCCTCGTGAAAGGCAGTATTTTTCTTTTGTTCATCTGTGAGCACCATGCTTCGGCGTTCCCTGCCCATGAGCACTTTATCTTTTGCTGCTTCAAAATCATCCATTTTAACTGCTTTATGTCCAACTCGTGCACCCCAGAGTGCTGCTTCGTTTACAAGGTTTTCGAGATCGGCTCCAGAAAATCCAGGTGTGCTTTTAGCGATCACAGAAAGGCTTACATCCTTTGCAAGAGATACTTTCTTTACGTGTACTTTCAGGATGCCCTCTCTTCCTTTCACATCGGGTCTGTCCACTACAACCTGTCTGTCGAAGCGACCGGGACGAAGAAGTGCGGGATCAAGAATGTCTGGTCTGTTCGTCGCAGCAATGATGATGACACTTTCATTATCCTCAAAACCGTCCATTTCCACAAGAAGCTGATTGAGTGTCTGTTCACGCTCATCATGACCGCCGCCGAGCCCTGCCCCTCTTTGGCGACCAACTGCGTCAAGTTCATCAATGAAGACGATACAGGGAGCATTTTTCTTTCCCTGTTCAAATAGGTCACGAACACGGGAAGCTCCAACTCCGACGAACATCTCAACAAAATCTGAACCACTTATGCTGAAGAACGGCACTTTTGCTTCTCCTGCAACCGCTTTTGCAAGCAATGTTTTTCCTGTTCCCGGAGGACCAAGCAAGATAACACCCTTTGGAATCCTACCTCCAAGTCTCTGGAATTTCTTAGGATCTTTGAGAAAATCAATGATCTCTTCAAGTTCTTCTTTTGCTTCATCTACACCAGCGACATCTTTGAAGGTCTTGTTCGAACGGCTGCCCGTGAACATTTTTGCACGGCTTTTGCCAAAGCTGAATGCTTTTCCTGCTCCGCCCTGCATTCTTCTCATGATAAAGATCCAGAATCCAATGAATATGATGAAGGGAAGCCAGTATGAGAGAAGTGTTGTAAATATTGATGGTTTCTTGGATATGATCTCGATGTCTTTATAGGTTGTTGCAATATTTTTTACAAGATCAGGATCGTCAAAAGGAATATTGGTAATATTTTTCGTGTTGCCAATAAAGTAGGTTATGTCTCTTCCGCTGAAGATGATCTTATTTACTTTTCCTGATTCCAGATCCAGCCGAAACTGGGAGTAGGATGCCTCTGATGAACCTGATCCGCTTGAGAAAAGCTGGAAGAAGGCAACGACTGCAAGAATGACAATAAGCCAGACAAGGAGGGAGCTTCCTTTTGGCGTTTTGACAGGTAATTTATTTTTTGGAGGTTGATTTTTATCCGGCGGTGTTTGATTAGCCATTTACTGATATATCTCCTTTTTTAAAATTCCGATATAGGGTAAATTCCTATATTTCTCATCGTAATCCAAACCATATCCTACGATGAACTCATTTGGCACCTCAAAAGCTTTGTATGCCATTCCGATATCAGGTTCGTGCGAATCGACTTTATCCAGCAGTACACACATTTTTAGGGACTTGGGGTTCTTACCCTGAAGATAACGTGTAATATAGTTCAGTGATAGTCCGGTATCAACGATATCTTCTATGATCAGCACGTGCCGGTCACTGATATCAACATTGCAATCTTTTGTGATTTGAACGACACCAGAACTTTTTGTGGAATTACCGTAACTCGCCACTCCCATGAACTCGATCTCAATAGGGATGTTCAGAGACCTGATGATGTCTGCCAGAAATACGACTCCACCCTTGAGAATATTTATGAGAATGGGATTTTTATCTTTGTAATCCCTTGAAATCTGCTCACCAAGTTCTTTTACTTTTTCTTAATATCTTGTTCTGAAAAAGAATTCTTTCTATGTCATTGTGCATACGAAACCCTTTTGTATATTTAATTAAAAACGTTTAGGTATAATATACTCTCAACCGGGGATTGGCAAAACATTTATTTATAAACGTCGCGCTTTGCGATAGTCCTCGAGTTTTTTCATAATTTTAATTCGGAGCACGTGTGAAGTCCGGGAAGTCACCTTCGCATATTCATGTATGCGCATACCTGCTATCCAGATGATCCTATTTTGATCTTCTATGATGATCTTTTTCTTTCGCTCGAGCCGAGGTACTTTTTCATCGATAAAAAATTCTTTAAGCTTTTTTGGATTCTGCATTCCAAGCGGAGTGAAGCTGTCTCCCTGCCGACGGTAACGTGCCGTAAGCGGGAAAGTTACTTTATCAAAATCGATATAGCATGCATCATCTTCATGAAAATTGAATCCGTGAATGGGCATTACCTTTATTTCCGACTGTGTTATATAGTAGTCATCGAATAGGATTTGCCGTGTGTATCGCTTGATCTCACGGGAATAATCAGAAGCCGTATAATTTGGGGGTGACATTTTAAAAATAAGCGTATTAGCGCTTTTCACGACGAAAATATTGTGGGGCAGGTGAATAAATTTGCCTCCGGGTCTTCTCAGCAGTTCGTAAATTTCTGAAAGATGTGCGGAATAAAAATCTGATTCGGAACCCGACAATAAGCCGAAGATCTTTCTGAATACATAGAAATAAAGTACCTCGCTTTGCTTGAGTTTGTCCAGAAGTACAACATATTCATCACCCTCATTTTGAAGAACAACATCCTTAAAAATGTCTTTACTGTGGGTTTGCAGGAACATATCGGTTTTTTGAAAAATATGAGAGCTGTCGTAGATTTTATTGATAACTGTCGGGTTGAACTGTTCCAGGATAATAGGAAGAATGCGGTGGCGTATCTTATTTCTGTCATACCCCAGATCGTCATTGGATGAATCGTGAGAAAATTGGATATTGTTTTTCTCGGCAAAAGCAGCGATTTCTTCACGCTTGAAAACCAGCAGGGGACGAATGACACTACGGCTCTTTGGAAGCATACCCTTCAAGCCGGTGAAGCCGCTCCCCCTGAATAGGTGCATGAGGAAAGTCTCTGCCTGGTCATTCATGTTGTGCCCGACCACGATCTTATTAAAGTTATATTTTCTCAACAGGTCTCGGAATATCCCGTAGCGAATTTTTCGTGCAGCATTTTCAATATTGGATTCATCAGTGATCGAGACGTTGTGAACGATAAGCGGGATACCCCATTTGTAACAGAGGTTTTTTGTGAATCGCTCGTTCTCTATGGATTCCTTACCACGAAGATTGTAGTTGATATGCACAGCAAGAGTCGTAAGCTTGAATTCTGCTGTGATTTTCTTCAATAAATACAGGAGTACTGTGGAATCAATGCCGCCGGAAACTCCAATAAGCAGTTTGTCACCCTGTTCGATCAGGTTCTCATGATGGATGAACTGCTTGAGCCGGGTTACAAGATTTTTATGATTATTCATAAATTATTTTTGTATGTGCTTTTCAGCAAAGTCCCGTCCACGGCTCAGAGCATCGAGATTTTTTTTCACGATGTCTTCACCCTTGCGGCAAAAAACTGTCCGAATGCTATTCTCGAGCATTTCAAAAGGAATTTCAAGGAAAGGGGCAGCTGCACCAAGTATAACCATATTCGTTGAGCGGGGAGAACCGATTTTTTTTGCGATGGCATCACCGTCGATCGCAATGCTGTTTTTGTGTCCTCTTATTTCTTTGAGAAGATGTTCCATTTCCGGATAATTCGGAATATTCACAAAAGGAGTAATATTAGTGATGAGCCAGCCGTTATGTTTGAGATAGGGGAAATAACGAAGTGATTCCATTGGTTCCAACGAGATGATCATATCTGAGCGACCATGGGGGACAAGATCGGAATGAATTTCTTTATTGGAGATTCGAAGGTGGGATTCTACTGCACCACCGCGCTGTGACATGCCATGAACTTCTGCTTGCTTTAGGTTTAGATCTGATTGCACAACTGCATAACCAATGATCGTTGCAATGGATAGAATACCCTGTCCGCCGACACCTGCAAGTATAATATCTTTTTTCATGATGACCTCCTGCTACTTCTGCTTACGCAGTTTTGCTGCAATGTGAATACAGGGACGGCGGGGAATAATAACAGACACGCCATTATAATCTATTTCCTCCTGAATGATCTTCATATTTTCTTCATGGTGAGTTTTCAGGGGATTGATAACACGAATATGATCTTTTTCAACGCCGACACCCATGCAGATCTCTTCTATCTTACCTGTGACTGCGGAGATCTGCATGCCTGTCATTGCTACAGTACCGTTGTCAAGGATGAATGCAACAATATTCGCTTTTGAGTTTACCGCATCAAGAAGCGGAGTCATGCCGGAATGCCCGAATGTGGAGTCGCCGATCACAGCAATTGCCGGGAACAATCCTGCATCCGCAGCGCCCACAGCCATCGAGATCGAAGCACCCA
>FUWD013177096.1_pt1 | contig 17652 bp, 12 predicted proteins | sample 1063281 | NCBI WGS metagenome assembly FUWD01 (sample SAMEA79048168, study PRJEB19326) | metagenome | biome: marine | reverse complement strand
GTAAATTAAAATTGGTGTCATACGATTTTGGCACCGTAGCAAACTTTATTATTTTTTCTGGAGCAGGAGCCGTCGCAAATACAGGAGTTTCCACATTTACAGGAGATGTTGGTTCTCATGCAGGAGCTATAGCAGGCTTTGGATCACCCACCGTTTTGAACGGAACGGTAGAAAATGCAAATCCAATTACATTACAAGCTTCTATAGATTTGACTGCGCTATGTTTACAACTTCAAAATACACCAACAACAGTATCAAATCATATTGTAAACTATGGAAATGGGGAAACCTACTTCCTGGGATATATGCAGCAGGTTCGGCTGCAACGCTTACCGGAGCTTTAACATTAGATGGGCAAGGGGATGCGGACGCAGTCTTTATATTTAAAATTGGTGGAGCATTCGCGGCCGCTGCGGGATCATCAATTATTTTAACAAATGGTGCTTCTTCTGATAATGTGTATTGGATAGCAATTGGAGCTGTTGCTTTGGGGGCAGGCTCTACTATGTTTGGCACTTTCATAGGCTACCCAGGAGCGGTTTCATCCGCTCTAGGTGTAGCTCTAGAAGGCAGATTGTATGCCACTGCAGGAGCTATCGCAGTTAGTAATATGACAGCTGCGCTTCCAGTAGCTCCACCTGCGTATAATTACTTGGGAAGCTATGCATCAAATGGAACACCACTCTATTTAGAAGACCCTAGTGACACTGTTTCGGAAGCGACACAAGAAGTAATAAGCAACTCATTACCGGATGATTATCCAGTTCCTGACTACAATCCTCAATATATTACTTCTAGCTATGATACCAATCTTAAAATTGAAGGAGCTACAGATATTTGGGTAACATTTATAAGTGAGGGCGTAGCTGCTAAAAATGTGTTAGGCTTTTATACCTACGATATAAATAACCCATCTGCTACGGCACCAACTAAAGACGAGATCACTATTATTTTTCCTAATGTTTCAGGGGTATCGAGTGGTGGTGGATTGCAGGTTGGAGATAAAGTAAATATTGGAACTTTTGGAGCAGGAACAGGAATTGGATGGGTATTACTTGCAGATGCTTGGAATTCAACAGATTTAGAGGTTGGAGATAGTGCATGGGAATTGTATTCAAACCCTGATTATAACCCAGAAAGTTTGGCATCCTTAAGACATCACAATGTGTTGTTAGAAGACGCAGTTAATGAAAGGATTGTTTTGGGTTTTGAAGATATTAAAAGGGATGATAACGCATGTGATAACGATTTTAATGATGCAGTTTTTTATATAACAGCAAGTGCGTATCAAGAAATAAATACAAATAATTTTGCAGACATTAATAGTGCTTATGACGTGTCGTCAGGCAATGAAGGTGGATTAGAAAGTAATGGTTCTTTAGCAGCGCTAATTGCAAAAAGGAATTTTAATAGAAAAAAAGAAGGGAATACTCTGAAAAATATAGAAAATCAAAAAGAGTTTATAAAAAAGAACCTCACTGAAAAACTGACGGGCACATCTTTAATGCAATACTTGCCAGAAACAGGAATGTATCGCACGGAAACGGCGTCCGTTTCAAGTCCCAATGACTTAGTCGGATTCACCAATGCAGATGAAGTTTTTTCAGTTGACTACTATCAAAATGGGATTAGAGTATCTGCAGTCCTGGCCACTGGGACTACGGGCAAGATTTACGACCATTCTAAAGTAATTTGCGACAGATTGAATGGTGGAAGCTTGGAAGATGTAAGAACAGTAGTAACGCGTGGACATCAAATTATTAGTTCAATAATTAAACGAAAAACAGGTGAAATTGAGTACACTTTAAGTTTTTCAATAAAATTGAATACTCTAGAAAACGAATTGTTTAGTTTTTGGAATATCGATCAATATCCAATGGGGAATTATCAAAATTTTCAAATTTGGGGAAGTTCATTTTCACAAGTGTTTTCCATTGCTAATTATATTATTGACCAGCATACAAACCAACACGGTTTAATGAGTACTGCTTTAGAAAATGTAACGCCGAATGTCTTTGTGAGATCTGGAGAGTATTTAAATGGATTTATTAACCTGAATATTATAAACAAAACAAAGGAGCGTTCTATTGATTTTTCTGGAAGTATAGCAGAAACAGAGGTCTCTAATCGTTCTGTTATGAATAACAGCTATGCGCTAACAGGAGACTATAATGATAGATTGTCGATAGAGACTGGAATTATTTTTGACATTGGTTTTTCTTTGCAAAAAGATAGTGACACTCAAAAAGATGCCTTATACCTAGCAGATGGTCCTTGGGGATTAGATTATTTAAAAGACTATGCTACTGTTACAAACTTTGAAGTAACTACTTCAGAAATAGAATTTAGTGATGCTGTATATGAAGTAGATAGAAATGTTTCAGTTTCTGGTGAGGTAAAAGGGAATGTTAATTTATTTAGACATCTTTTACCTGGTGATCAAACTTTAAAGATGACAGCGTATAATTTCATCAACTTTTTAATCAGTAATAATGAGCCTGTAGAACTGATTATTATGCAAGAAGAAGATCGGGAATGGGAGAACAGAATTCGATATGTAATCCCCAAAACTAATACAGCGCAATCCTTGTCCATTCCATTTACCGATTTTACCGATAGTGCTGGAAACCCTGTTGAAATAACAAATATCAAAACAGTTGTTTTCTCAATAATTGGAGATTATATGAATAATATCTCGTTTGAGATGTCTGTGCATAAATTATCATTTAGTAGTCAAGATATTCTTAGTGTACAAGAGGTAAATATTAAGAAAAACAGGAGATTAATAAATTACCCTAATCCATTTAAATACCATACTATAATTCGTTTAACTGCGCCTTCATCGCATGTTTTTATTCAAGTATTTGATATTTTAGGAAGAACAGTGGATTTTCAAAAAATAAGCACAGATACAGATTCAAAAAGTATTTATTATAGCATTCCTAACTGCACTCCAGGAATTTATAAATACCGACTAAAGGACGCAAGTAATCAGATAGCTGTTGGTACTTTCTTAGTGCATTAGAAACTAAGCGTATCAGAATCTTTAGGACAAAAAGTAGCTTTTGTCCTAAAGATTTTTAAAGACAGGTCTATTTGAAATAAACCACTTGAAACGCAAACCAATTTCAGTAAAAGTAAAACCCGCAGCAGTTGCAGAAGCAATATTACTTCGAGTTCCATAAAAATTAAGGAGACTTCTTTTAGAAAACTTATAGCCTAATTTAGCTTGTATTCTGTAAGTACTTTGCTTCGCAGTGTTTTCAATAAACTGAAACCCTGAAGCGGCAGTGAGTTCATAGTACCATTCCTTTTTATTCGTTATGTTTTCATCCTTAATAATATTAAAAAATACTTCGTAGGCATTAAACCTTTTTGGGCTAAAATAAATAGTAGGCACTTGCTTTTTAAAGGAGATATTTTGATAATTAACACCGGCTTTGAAGGAAGGCTTTTCTGAGATATTATAATACAATGAAGTGAATAATAGACTTCTTGAATTGTCATCATTCTGGGTCGTATAATAATACTGGGTAAACCAACCCAACCTAAAATTAGTGTTTAAGTTATAATTAATTACATAGTTATTTTGAACAATTTCTCTTTCCAACAGTGCTGCATTAAAATTTTGCATTTCCCGCGTATACCCCAATTCTAAATTTTGAAGTTTAAAAGGTTTAATTTGAGCAGATACATTTACTAACAATTGATTGAAACTATTTGTTGCCGCTTTTGAGGAGGCAACTCCAATAAGAGTTTTTAATACAATATGATTGCGCACTTGATAGGAAACACCCGCTAAAACATTGTTTGAAGTAGCTTTAAGACCACTTAATGAATTACTGGTAGTTCTATAATTATAACTTCCTAATACTTTAAATTTTGTGGATAAAGAGAGTTCTGATGCTACAGTATAAGCATACGCTTCATTGTCTCCGTTATCAAAAGAGTAAGAAGCTTTTGTGCTCGCAAAAGGAGTGAACATTTTATCTAAACCCTGTATAAAATTAACGGCATCTTTTTGGTTTTTATAAAATTTTAAGGTGTTTTCTGCACTTTTATAAGCCTGTAAATAAGAACCAGAAGCTTTTAGGGCATTGGCCTTTCCTAAGTTTCCGTCAAAGGAAGTGCTGTCATTTTTTAGAATGCGGTTGAAATTGGTAATACTTTTGTTAAAATCACTTTCATAGATATTTAAAGTCGCTCGTAATATGAGTACCCAATTTTTATTGGGATATTCTTTATTTAATTTTTCAATCAGGTTGGTTGCTTCGCGATATTTTTTATTCCATATTAATGTTTGAACGTACCGCGCCTTTGTTTCTTGCAATGCTTTCGCATTCGTTTTTTTATGTAAAGTGTTCATCGCAGTAGTACTTGTTTGCAAAGCTTTTTTGTTTTTACCTTTTAAATGAAAAACTAAGGCAAGACTATTTAGTGCATTTTGTTTATTTTCAGGATTTTCTCCAAGCCTGTTGTAGGTTGCTTCCGCTTTTATAAAGTCTTTAGAAATAAGATATACATTCGCCATATTTTGAAGCGTTTCAGTATCTTCTTTAAAAAAAGTTAAGTTTTCGGACAATATCTTTAAGGAAGCACGATAGTCTCTTTTTTGAAGGTATTGATTGGCAAAACCTAAATTAATATATTTCTTAGAAGTCAGAGCATTTAGATTAGTAGGTGCAACTAATAGCGCCTTGTTGACATATAATAAGGCCTGATCGAATACTTTTAAATTAGAAAGCGTATTCGCATACCCCAAGAGTGCAGGAAAGCTTTGAGGGGCTTCTTTTACCAGTTTTTTATAATACCCGGTTGCTTTTTGATACTTTTTATCCCATAATAAGGATTCTGCGTAGTTAAGTTTAATTTCAAAATCTTGGGGATATTTTTTCAATAAATCAGAAAAAATAAGCACCGCAACTTTAGCTTTCCCACTAAGACCTAAAGCCCTTCCATAGCAAATTTCAGCAGTTTTATTTTTTGGATAGATCGCTATAATTTTGTTGAAAAAAGTGGCCGCTTTTTTATATTTTCCAGTTTCCAAATAGGCAAACCCTTCTTCCATATTTTGAGACAGGCAGAGAGACGAATAAAGCGTACAATAAAGAAATAATTTAGAGCTAAATTTCATATACTTGGTTTACTGCAAGTTAAGGAATCGCAACCAAACATACCCAATAGTTCATCGACAGTAATTGCTCTTTCATCGAAATTTATGGGCTTTACATCTGCTATTAAAAGATATTTGTGATAGCAGTGCCTTATTAACCTAAAACCCACAAATCATGGCTTTACAGATATTAGAAAATAACGGAAGTTTTTATATTCTTGGAAATATTTCTTGTGAAAATGTATTTTCAATGAAACAGTATATTGAATCTATTTTAGAAAAAAGAAAATATGTCACCATCGATATTACGCAAGTAACGCGAATTGATATTCAGGGAGTCTTAACACTAACTCAAATATATCAAGATGCGTTATTAGCAGAAAAGGTATTTACCATTGTAGGGGTTGGAAGTAAAGATTTATACGATCACTTTAACAGCCAAAGGATCGCTTAATTAAGAGGTTAGGAATTTTTATAAATATTTTAAATGGTAAAATATTAAAAAAAAAGTTGTGTAAACTTATTGTCAGGGTAGCAATGTCCCGCTCATTCTATAGTGTTTCAAAATCCAAAACGTATTTGTTGTTTTAAATAACAATGATATGCTAAAGAAAATACTGAATACATTTAATATCTTATTGCTAGAAATGAGTATAAAGAATCTAATAAAAAGAAAAGTATCTTCAGAACAAATATTCATGATCAGTGTCCTCATCGTGAATGGAGGCAATTATGTTTACAATCTTGTATTGGCGCGAATATTAGGCCCCTCGAAATTTGCAGATGTTGCTGTTTTAATCACTTTTTTATTGACATTGTCTTTTATAGCAATGACGTTTCAATTAGTAACTGCTAAATTCTCAATGCTTTTTAGCGTGCAAAACTTCAGAATTTTTGTGTCTTTAATGTATAGAAATGCAATTATCATTGGGGTTTTACTGGGATTGTTAATCATGATCTTTTCAAAAGAGTTGCAAGCGCTATTCAATACCTCAGCAGCAGCTATGTTTGTTGTTTTTGGAATTGGTGTTCCTTTGTATTTTATTATGAGTATCAATCGAGGCATTTTTCAAGGAAAGAAGGAGTTTAAACATTTGTCGATTACTTATTTGACAGAGATGCTTAGTAGGCTGCTTGTAACTTTCGGTTTTATCTTCCTTTTTGATCTTAAAGCTGCCGCAATAATAGCATTTGGAATTATAATTTCATTCGGTTTTGGGATGCTTCCTTTTAGATATAAGGTTTTCAGAGTTGCAATAAAAAACAAATTACAAGGAGTCTATAGAAGTCAAATAAAGCATTTTTTTTTATTAACTGCTTTTTACGAACTCACCCAAATTATTATTAATAATAGCGATGTTTTACTAGTAAAACACTATTTCGAACCTTATAATGCTGGATTATATGCTTCCTTAGCTTTAATTGGAAGAGTGGTCTATTTTGTAGCTTGGATGTTTGTAATGCTTTTATTACCAAAGGTAATTGAGTTAAAAAAAGAAGGCCAAAGTACGCATGGCGTATTGTTCAAATATATGGGGTACATCACTTTTTTATCCTGCACTATTGTATTGAGCTGCTTCCTGTTTCCAGAGACAATTGTGCACTTATTATTTGGTGAACGATATCTTGAAATTTCCCCATTATTGTGGAAATATGCGTTGGCAACCTCTTTGTTTGCAGTATCTAATATTTTTGCTTATTACTATCTATCTTTAGATAAATACATTCCAGTAATGATTTCTGGTTTTTTTGGCATGTTGCAATTCTTTTTAATTATTTGGTTTCATAAAACTTTAGAGCAAGTTGTTCAGATACAAATACTCTCCATGTTCGTATTGTTAGTTGTTCAAATATTATTTTATTGGAAATTAAGGAAGTTTGATTACAACATGTAAGGGGTGAAAAAACACTCCTCTTTTGAAAGTGGACATTCGTCGACATATTTTTGCACTCTAACTAAATTAAAATCAGAGTGTTCTATATTTTTTAGTATTTAGCATAAAATATTATATCGTTTTTATTGAATACTAATTTTTTTAAAAATAACGCTATGAAGCTGGCAATTCTAACCGCCTATCCGCCAAGTAAAGTAACATTAAATGAGTATGCATATCATTTAGTGAGAGAGTTTAGGCAAAAATCGGAAATTACAGAACTTATTTTATTGACAGATAGGACTGAAGAATCTAAAAAAATAGATTTTTTAGAGGAAGGATGTAAAATAACAATTAAGGAGTGCTGGTCTTTTAACTCCTATCGAAATATTCTAACGGTTATCAAAGCAATAAACGAGACAGCCCCCAACAGTATTTTATTTAATTTACAATTTATGAAATTTGGTGATAAAAAAATTCCTGCGGCATTAGGACTTTTATTACCCTTAATTTGTAAACTTAAACGCATACCAACAATCGTTTTATTACATAATATTTTAGAAGAGGTAGATTTGAAAAAAGTGGGGATTACCTCTAATAAATTATTGCAAAAAATATATAAGTTTACAGGAAGTTTTTTGACAATGCTCATATTAAAAGCAGATGTAGTGGCGGTAACAATGAGAAAATATGTCAATATTTTAGAAAAAAAATACAATGTAAAAAATGTGATAGCAATCCCACATGGAACTTTTGAAGTGCCAAAAAAGCCCGAATTTAAGGTGCCAAAAGGGGCATTAAAAATAATGACCTTTGGAAAGTTTGGTACCTACAAAAAAGTGGAGTTATTGATTGAAGCGGTGCAAATTGTTAGAAGGATGACAGGTATGGATTTGGAGATTGTAATCGCGGGTGCAAATCATCCAAACACGCCTTCGTACCTTGAAAATGTTAAGCGGAAGTTTGCCAGTGTACCAAAGTTGATTTTTACCGGTTATATTGAGGAAGACAAAATACCAAGTTTATTTAACGAGAGTGCTGTGGTTGTTTTTCCCTATTCCTCAACTACGGGAAGCTCTGGGGTACTGCATCAGGCAGGAAGCTACGGTAAAGCTGTAATCATGCCTAATTTAGGAGATTTAGCACTATTGGTAAAAGAAGAGGGATATCGAGCGGAGTTCTTTGAGCCTACCAGCGCGGTGAGCTTGGCAGAATCAATAGAGGCAATTGTAACAAATGATGCATATAGAGTTGCTTTAGGCATCGCGAATTATGAAGCTGCATCTGCATTCCCCATGTCTATGATTGCTGACATTTATTTAGACACATTTCATGATATTTTAAACGTTTCTAAAGTGAAAAATAATTGCAATTATCAAGTCAATTAATGTTTAGAAATATATTTAAAAGATTTTTTCTTTTCCCCATTCTTATTTATAAACCCATAATGCTCTTGAGCATTTCTTCTCCAGGGGAGTTCCCCAACAACTTCTTTGGGGATTTTATTAAAATCATATAAAGTCCACGATATAAAAGGAATTTTATTTTTAGCAAATACTGCTTGCATTTCTTTATAATACCTCGCCTGCTTTTCCTCTGAGCTCCCAAAGGGTTTCCAAAATCCACGATAGGAAGTCGTTCCAAATTCACCCAAAACAAGAGGTTTGTCTTTTATTATTTCCTTTAAATCGGTATACCTTTCCTCAAAAGCATCTTTGTCTTCATAATAGTGGAAAGAAACAAGGTCTACTTTATCTTTTAAGATACTCGCACTGCTAATGTTCGACCAACCAATGGTTACCGCATGCTTCTTATCAATGGACTTTATAAGAAGAATAATTTGTTCTAACCAAGAAATTACATTCTGCCTGCCTCTAGAATCAAAGTCTAAATTGGGTTCGTTCTTTACATCCCAAGCAAGCAGAGCATTGTGATTTTTAAAAGCAGTGACAATCACTTCGACATGCCTATGATTTAGAGTCCAATCTAAAACCTCATAGTTTCCGTAAAAATCAAATAATGTTATAATAACTTTTAAATCACTTTTTTCTGCTGCATCTAAAACTTTCCGAAGTTTATTTAGTTTGCTTTCACTTACTTTTGCCTTGCCGAAATCTTTATATGGAACAAAAATTCGAATAGTATTTAGATTTGCAGTTTTTATGAGATTAAAGTCTTTCAGTATTATTTTTATGTCAAAATCGCTCCCAAACATATTCCAGGGAGTGGCTTGAGGATAATAGTTGATTCCCTTTATGGTTTTTGAAATAGGTGGGGAAGCTTTTGTTTTTTTATTAAATTCTGAGACACTTTCTTTGACCAGGTGTCGGATGCGCCAAAAACCATCTTCCAACAAAAGAATTACTTTGTAATTTGCGATCTCTGTAATTTCTAATATGGATTTATTGTCTTTAAAAACTCTTTTGTATTCGACAACGTTTTTATCTTCTAATACCACCAATTGACCATCTTCACTAAAAAGAAAAATATCTGGGTTATGGCTCAAAGTAGTGCGTTCAATAGTTATTTTTTCTTTTTTATTTGCTTGGATAATATTAAAAATATTCTTTCTTGCGCTTTCTGTGTAATAGGCGTCAACCCCTATTTTTGAATTGGTGCTGAAGGCAATATTTTTAATATACCACGCATCTAAATAATTACTCTCAATTTCCGATAAAGTTTGTGCATTCATCTCCCTCCCTAGATTTCCATCTTCCAACCAGGTAACCTTAGGCAGGTATTGATCTATTTTTTTTATTTTTGTATGTAAGATTTTACTTCTATCTGCTCCCGTATTAAAATAACTATACAAAGAACTGATTAGAAACAGGAGTACAGCAGTTATTATAAGATACGACAAAAGTAAAATGCTTTTAAAAATTATTTTATTTGTATTTACCATAGTGCAGTGGATTGAAATAGTTTGCGAACTTTCGCTGTAGATATCCTTAAATCATAATTCCCGTTTTTATAAATACTTTGATTCAATTCAAAAGAAACGAAACCTTCTCTAGAACTTTTAATAATTTCATGTAAGAATTTTTTGTTTTTATAAATGGATATTTTTACCTGCAGTCCGTCAGGAATTAATTGGTCCATAAAACTTTTTATAGGTCCTACCGTAATTTTTCTATTGTTTTTAAGAAAAGTAACTTCAAAATTTTCAACTACTTTTTTATACTTTACTTTTAAAGTATTGCTTTCAGCCATGCCTAAAACATAGGCTTTTACGCTCCAATCTTCTTCATAGTCTGGATGTATTATTTTTGCAGTTGCAACTCCAGCAATGGTAGTGCCGTAAGTTTTTAAAAGAGCACCTACTTTATTTGTAATGAAAAAATAAACAAAATTACCATCACTAATTGTATTGTTGTTTTTATCTTTTATAATTGAACTCGTGAACGTAGTGATTTGATTTCCGTCGGCATATGTATGGTTTCTTTGGGAATAAATAGTGAAATTTGTTGCAATCGCAGGCATTACATTTACATCATATTCTTTAGAATTTAACCCCAGACTTTCTGAAGAGAGTAGCATTCTACCACTCTTTATAGGTGCATAAATATATTTAAAAGCAATTAAATTTTTAGTAAAAACAAGATTATTTCTTTCCGAAGCTAAAAATTGTTGCTGTATAGAAACCACTGTATTTTGTTTTAAAGGATTGTCTAAGTTGTCTGTAGGAATTACAACTAAGATGCTATAATCTATACCACCAGCCTCAATACTTGGAGGACCGATATAGGTTTCTAAAGAACTTGGATTTTCTTTTGGCACAATGTTAAGGGTTCCAAAAAGCTTTTGTTTTGTTCCAACAACCCTCCAATTTAAAATACCACTTTTAATACTCAAATGATTTGGGATTTGAAAAGAGATCCTGCTGCCTTGACGTTGAGACTCGATTAAAGTACTGCCGTAGCTGTTTGCGCAATACATTTGATATGTAATGGCAGTATTTCCCTCGAACTGTAAGCGGATAGTGCTTCCGGCAACAAATAGTGTATCCAGAGGGATTCGTATTAAGTCATGTTTTTTAGGCATCGTTTTTTGAGCTGTAATACTGAGTATTACAAACAAACTGCACACTAGAAAGAGGTTGTTTTTTAAATTCATTATTTGGGATCTCCGATATAGCTATTCATTTCAATTTTCACATAATTATAATAAGGATGTGTTATTTTCTGCAATGCGATTTCCTGGTGTTGTTTAATGCGATTGGGTACAATTTTATTGGAAATATTTTCATTTGGTAGGCCGTTTACGAAACAATCGCTCATGTCATTATTTATAATGGTAACGTTGTCATTATTTAAAAAGAGATACTCAAAATATTGTTTTCGCTGCTGTCTTATCCCATTTTTTAAAAATAAATGATCTACCCAAACAATGCTTTTATTTTTATCATAGTAGGTTATTAAGAGCTGTGGTACCGTAATTTCTTGCAGCCCACTATTAAACAATGTTCCTTTTATATTTTTTGAATTTATATGGAGATCACTTAAAACAAGATCCTTATACAGGTCTGAATTTGAAACATTTCCAGCAACCTGTAAATTAAATTTTGTGGGTTGTTCTTCAAATTCTACGGGTGTAAATTCGTCTGGATTGAATGTTTTGGGTATTGCGTCTTTTGTTTTGGACCATGCGATTCCTTCAAAGTTAATTCTAAAGGAACTGACTTCTTTTGGCATTAGTTTATGTTTTACATGATATTTAGCATTGTAAATAGCTAATTCTTTACTTTCATTATTATACAAGGTACCTTTTAAAACAATATCTGCGGGAATATTATCAATATTTTGAATTTCTCCAATAATTGCATAATGGGTATTAAATTTCACCAACTTGGCAGAAATAATTTCTAATACAGGTTGTTTTAATATATCTTCATGATATGTCTGTTCTGTAGATATTTTTTTTCTTCCTTGATTAAAGTAGCTGGTTATGTTATTAGAATATAATTGATCTGGAGGCAAATCTGAATCTAATTGGTTTGGTACTATGTACCATTTTCCACGTCTCTTAACAACAGTTCTGTAGGCTGATTTGTTTATTTTTTCAAGTGGTGTAATCCATTTTGTAGCTACTTTTAATGTGACCAAACTATCCGTGCTTTTCAGAATTACAACTTCTAAAGCATCTAACTTTGCATATGAATTTAACAATCCGTCTGTAACAGCTATTTCCAGCATGTATTGGGAGATTGAAATGTTACTATTTGGATCTATATAATGAAAGCTTTTTTCAAGCTCTTTTAAGTCTAGTGCATCATAATAGGCAGTAATGACATTTTTAGGAGATCTTTGAGAATTGTTTTTTAAATACAAATTATACAAACTATAAATTATAATTATTAAAAGTAGGCCTGTCCAAATATGCATCGTTTTTAACAAACCTTTCGAAAAGAAGGAGCTGTGGAATTGATACTTATGGTAATCAAGTTTGGGACGACCTTTTGTATTTAAAATATTTACAAAAAGAGACGGTAGGTTAAATATAAAAGCGAGTATCAAAGCAAGAAGTGGTACAATCCCCCAAAGTATTTTTTGCCAGGTAGCCACATCTTCTTTTGCTAAAATTGAATTGAGGGGTGGAACATTTAATTTTTCCCATACTAATATTCCGTTTTCGAGTCGCGGCAAACGCTGCCATCCACAGAAATACAGAATAGGATCGTAAAACTTATCGTTAGAAAAGATATATTTTAAATTATATTTTTCAGGTGTTGTTAAAAATTGTTGCAGCGATCCAATCCCCGCAATTCCTTTAAATTTCGAGTTCTCCAAACGTTCTACAGGTCTTGTTGTCAATTCAGGTAAACGCCTGGCAGAATGATAATTTCCATCGACGGTCATTGCTTTTGTTTGTACCGATAGCCAAGACATTTGATCACCAAAACCTAAGGTTAAATATCTCCATTGGTCGTGTTGATCTTGATTTAAAAAGTTTACAATAGGTAACATTTTTATTTTCTTGGGCTGAGAAGGAATAAAATAGCCTAAACTCAATGTGAAAACAGTCATGAATAAAAAAAAGCTAACTAAAAAGAAACCGAACAGCCGATAATATACTTTTCCAAATTTTTGATCAATAATTTTTTTTAGATCACCAGAGACAAAACGATATGTAAATTCGCCAAATAAAGGCAAACACATAATGGAGGCCCAGAGTGTAAATCGATCTAATGTTAAAATATTAAATGCATTTTCCCCCAGCAGTATCTCTGGTATTGGAGTGGTTCCTCCCGTACCTAAAATAACTAATAGTGTAAAAGAAAGTCCAAAAAACAAGTACCGTTTGCTGAAAATCTATAAAAAAAATAAGGCCAGAGCAATAGTAAAACACCCCAAGGAATTATAAAGAAGACCAATCCAGAAGATGTAATCTCAAGAAAGTTGTCCCGAGATCCGTGGGGAATTGGGATTTGTGTTATTGGATTGTTCTTAGAGTTTAACCAATAGGGTAGAATACATCCAATAATTAGAAGCAGTGAGAGTGCTCCAAAACTTACAATTCTTTTAAATTTTTTTTTGAAGTTTTTAATAAAAAGTTTAAAGTTCACTTCTTTATAAGAGCCTACTTGATCTTTGCAAGTATCCAGTACAACCATTCCTATAACAGGAAAAATGAAAAACACCATTCCAAAAATAGGGGTAACATGGTGGGATACAGTGGTAACTGCAATTAATGAAAGTGCCGTAAACAAATAACGATAGCGCCCTACTTTAAGCCATAGATAAATTTCTGGGAGTGCATGCATTAAAATTGCGATACCAATGATGCTCGGTATTTGGCCAAAAATATGCAAGGTTTCTACAAATGAGGAAGAGAAAACAGCTAAAAAGGTAGCATAACTCGCAATCGTTCTGTTCCCTGTAATTAGCAGCGAATATTTATAAACACCAGTAAGAAAAAGGAGAATACTTAGAAAAGCAACTGTGAAAAGTCCAAATTTCAACCCTCCAATTAAAGATAAAATTGCAATCGATTGATGCACTAAGGGAGGATAGCTCATTACCGTAAAACCTGTATACCATTTCGTGTTCCAAGGTTCAAACCAGTTACCTGCATAGTGTTCCGCAAAAAAAAGATGTGTGAGCGCATCATAAGAACCTTCTAAAGTAAAAAAGAGTGCACTTCCATGAAACGCAATACCAATAAGTATCGCTGCAATTACATACCTATTATAGGTTTTTTTCATAGTAAGAATGATTCACTAACAAGATAGTAAATATAAATCCTTTCAATGCGGTCTAAAACTATATCTAACCTCACCAACTTGCCGTTGAACTATACAAAACAGTATTTTGAGTATTACAGGGTTTTTTTTGCGCAAACAAAACTACTTTTGAACTATACCTAATTACTAAAAACTTGACTTATGAGAGTATTAGCAATAGATGACCAAAAATTAGTTTTAATCCCTTTAGCACTTCGATTGGAAGAATTAGGATATTCAGTTCTCACAGAAACAAGCGCAAAAAAAGGAATAGAAGTTTACAATTCTTTCAAACCAGATTTGGTTATTGTAGATATTATGATGCCGGGAGTTTCAGGAATGGAGGTAGTAAAACATATTAGAAATGTAAAAAAAGAAAGCACTCCAATTATGGTTTTATCAGGAAATACTGACGCTGAAACCATTGTTAGAGGTTTTGATCTAGGGATCAATGATTATATGAAAAAACCTTTAAGTTTAGTGGAGGTTTGTGCGAGAGTTAAAAGATTAATTGGTACTCCTGTCAAGAGTAATCAACAGATAATAAATAAAGGTATAATCATTCAAAAAAGATGTGTAGGCGTTGTAATTCCTTGTTATAATGAAGAGAAAAGATTAGCAAGTAAAGCGTTTATTAATTTTATCACCAAGAATTCTGGGTATCGTTTGTGTTTTGTAAATGATGGGAGCACAGATAGGACTGCAGAAATTTTAATTAATTTAAGAAAGGGAAGAGAAGATTATATTACCGTATACACGAGCAAAAAAAATGCAGGGAAAGCAGAAGCTGTAAGAAAAGGAATGCTGCACATGGCCAAACAATTAGACCTTGACTATATTGGTTTTTTAGATGCAGATTTATCTACAGGTCTGAATGATTTTGACCATTTAGTTTCTGTCATAGAGAACTCTAAATACAAAGTGGTTAGCGGTTCTAGGATCACGAGAATGGGCGCTAAAATCAAGAAAGAATCCTCAAGAAGGTTTATTAGTTTATCCATTAATTTTTTGATTAGAAAAATTCTTTCGTTGGATTTCAAAGACACACAATGTGGTGCTAAAATTTTTCATAAAGATGTAATTCAAGTTTCCTTTGGAGATAAATTTATAACAAAATGGATATTTGATGTCGAAATTTTTAGAAGAATAACACTTCATTTTGGACTTAAGAAAGCAAAAAAACTATTTTATGAGCAACCTTTAAAGAGATGGATCCATGCAAGTGGTTCTAAATTATCTACAAAAGATTCCATTAAAATTATCAGTCAATTATTTAAAGTTGCCTGGCACTACAGGAGTAGAAAAATAAAAAAAGTGGAAAGTATTTCTTTTGCGAAGCGAAAAGAAAGCTATTTTCTAATGCCAAGTCTTAAAAACGTAAAAGTATGAAAAAAGGCATAGTCATCGTATTCTCTGAGGACGAAAATAGAATTCATAAAGATGAAATTATAAACTTGTCCAGTCAAAAAGACATTAAGCTTTGTTTAGTTAATAATGGGAGCAAAGACAGTACTTTACAGGTTTTAAAATCTGTTAAAGATGATTTAGAATCAAATTGTGTTTTTATCATAGACATTAAAAAGAATACAGCAATAAATACAGCAGCAAAAGCAGGTGCGAGATTCCTCTTTAGTGCTGGAGACCTAAAGTATATTGTGTATTTGAGTTCAAATATTTTAGGGTTTTTTAAAATCAAACAATTTGAAGTTTTAAAAAAAATAGAAAAGGAATTTGTAGGGACTTTTGTAAAAACGAACAATAGAAGAAATATTAAAAAATTCTATTCGCCCAAAGATTTTTATGTTTTTAGGTAGCGCAGCAATACACCAGTTCCAACACTAGCAACTTCTTTAATAATTTCTAAATTTTGAAAATCACTTTCGGAGACAGGGGGATTTGGATCTATAAAATAAATAGGCGTATTTAAGTGCACAGCATTAATGAGTCCTGCAGCTGGATATACTTGCATCGCGGTTCCAATAAGCACAAGTATGTCTGCTTTTGCTACTTTTTTAGCGGCTTTCGCTAGCATTGGCACCATTTCTCCAAACCAAACAATATGCGGCCTTAATTGGCTTTTTTTAGCGCATACATCTCCCAGAACCAACTCTTTTCTCCAATCTAAAATAATCGTTTCGTCTATACTACTTCGAACCTTTAGAAGTTCGCCATGCAGGTGGGTAACATTCGTGCTTCCCGCGCGTTCGTGCAAATCATCTACATTCTGCGTAATAATTTCGACCTCATAATTCTTTTCCAGCTGTACTAAATTAAAATGTGCTTTATTTGGAGCAACTTCTAAGAGTTGTTTTCGCCGTTGATTGTAGAAATTTAAAACCAGTTCTGGGTTTGCGGCATATCCTTCAGGAGAAGCAACCTCCATAATATCATGTCCTTCCCATAAGCCATCGGTGCCTCTAAAGGTTTTGATACCACTTTCGGCAGACATGCCAGCACCCGTTAGAATGACAATTTTTTTCATGAAAGAATAGATTTGAGTATTTTATAAAAATCTTTAAGAAAGATAAAAATAATAATTTTAAATTTGTGTTTATGATTGATGAAAAACTATTAAAATATTTTGAGAGCTTTTTAACAGACCATAGAAAAAAGTTATTTAAAAAGGTTTTGGAGGATAGAACACGACATTTTACAGTTGTTTTAGAAGATATTTTTCAACCACACAACGCGAGTGCTGTAGTGAGGACTTGTGATATTTTTGGAGTTCAAGATGTGCATGCTATCGAAAATAAATACAATAACAAAGTTTCTAGACATGTTGCCAAAGGGTCTCAAAAATGGTTGAGTCAGTATAGATATCGCAATGATGGCGATAATACCAAAGCGTGTTTAGCGCATTTAAAAGAAAAGGGATATCAAATAATTGCAACAACACCGCATAATAATTCTTGTGTATTGCAAGATTTTGATTTTACAAAAAAGACGGCGTTTGTCTTCGGAGTAGAGGCAGAGGGTGTTTCTGACTGCGTTATTGAGCATGCAGACGGGTTTTTAAAAATACCGATGGTAGGATTTACAGAAAGTCTGAACATCTCGGTAGCGGCAGCTATCGTATTGCAAGAGGTTACCACAAAACTCAGGAATTCTAATATCAATTGGCAATTATCCACCGAAGAAAAAGAACTGTTGTATTTTGATTGGGTAAAAAAGACGATCAAAAATGTAGCGAGTATCGAAGCACATTATCTTCAAAATTTACAAAATGAAGAAGCATTGAAAAAAAAGTAGTTTTTAGCACTCATTAGCGTTTAGGATACTCCAATAATTTTGAACTATTCAATAATTACTTTTTCTATGGTGGCAGTAGAATCGCAGCGTTTCACCAATAAACTTATATTTTCTAGCGCGTCGTCACCAGTAATATAGTATTCTGCACATGGTGTTTTTCTAGGGTTTCCTTTTCCAAAATCTACATCACCAGTATT
>FUWD012820891.1_pt1 | contig 17652 bp, 18 predicted proteins | sample 1063281 | NCBI WGS metagenome assembly FUWD01 (sample SAMEA79048168, study PRJEB19326) | metagenome | biome: marine | reverse complement strand
TGTTTATTAAGTTCATATGATATTATATTTTAGGCGTTATATTATAATCCCTCCCTCTCCGCAGACAGAAAAGCCCCCATCGAGGGGGCTTTTTCCGTTATTTCCGACCCATCGACCTGATTCATCACTTTCCCCCTGTGCTTCTTCCCGTGATTTTCGTATTATCCCACGCCAAAATCATTAAACAAGCATATAAGCATATATGGCCAAGGTCAAAGAAGTAAACCCCGCCACCGCATTCGACATGACTAAAAAGGGCGCGCTCATTGTCGACGTCCGTGAGCCGCATGAAGTTGCGAGGAAGTCTTTTGATGTGTCGGATGTGATGCTGGCCCCTATGAGCCATTTTTCAAGCTACATGACGGAAATACCCGCAAACAGGAACATCATCATGGTCTGCCACAGCGGCAGCCGCAGCATCATTGCTGCCAGAATGCTGGCAGAGCACGGCCACAAACGGGTGATCAATATGCAGTACGGCATCGCATACTGGGAACGCGCCGGGCTCCCGATAAAAAAAGCGCCGAAAAAGCCCCCGTTCGCCTGGCTGAAAAAGCTGTTCGGCAAGGAAGGATAAGCGCCCCCCGTCGTCCGCCTTAAGGGGGCGCAGCTTTATCCCTTACGGGGGATGTAGGCGTTCAGTCCGATGGTCAAGGGTTTTCCATCCACTTTCACCTCCGTCACCGCATTTCCCCTGGTGCTTGCCACCACGAGTGTCTTGCCGGAAGAAGACGGCGTAGGTTTCTCAAGATCGATCTCGATACAGAGTTTCCCATCCCTGATTTCCACATGCATGGCCATGGCAACAGCCTCCGTTTAAAGGTTACTTAGAAGGGCATATCGCCGTCATCATACGATGAAGGACCCGAATCATACACGTTCTCTGCGGGTGCAAAGCGTTCACCGCCGCTCTTGCCGCCACCGGCAGCCTCTACTTTCCAAGCCTTCACATCGGTATACCACCGGCCATTGAACTCGCGGCTTTCAAGGTCGAAAGAAACCTTGAGCTGATTTCCCGGCTGCAAAATCGAGCGGTCAGCCTTGTCTCCCCATATGGAGACGCATATCTTTTTCGGGAACTTGCCCTCGGTCTCAATCACCACGTCCTGTTTTCGCCATACCCCGTTTTTTCCATTCCCGGTCTGTTCCGGCAAAACCGAAACCAGTTTCCCTGTCAACTCCATAAGTCTCTCTCTCCTGTCTGTATTGCATAAAAATGCATGCACCGCCAATCACAGCTGCACATCAGAGCAAATATAGCACTTCCGAGGATACTCAGGCTCTCCTGAAAACATTTGCATCCGATGCAATCAGAAGGACAGTTTCAAGCATCACCCGGAGTTGTGCGCATCTCGCTTACCCTGCCCGACAGCATCTCCATGCAGCAGGCCACACCTTCCGGGCTTTTGAGGAATGATGCGGTGGCATCTTGACCGAACCCCAGTTGCTGAGCGTCCTCGATGGCCGAAAGATCAGCGCTGAGGAAAATGAACGACCACCCTTCAGCCGACTTCATGCTGACCATCTTCTCCACCTGCTGCTTCGTGAACATTGTGCTGGAGTTTTCCTGGCCATCAGTGATGAGGGCAACAACGACCGCTTCGGGCCGATGGTTTTCTTCAAGTCTCGCAATGCTGGCCTCTATGTCATTGATCCCCCGGCCAAGCGCATCAAGCAGCGGGGTCATGCCCCTCGGGACATAGGTTTCAGGATTCAGCGCCGCCACCTCGCCGATCGGCATGAACTGCCGGACCACTTCGTAGGAATCCCCCGAATCGAACTGCACAAGCGTAAGGGTGGCCTCCCCCGGCCCCAGCTTCTGACGCTCGACAAACGCGTTCAGTCCACCGATGGTGTCATCACGGATGCTTCCCATTGAACCCGAACGGTCAAGAATGACCGTGATATGCGTATAGCCCTTTTTCATATGATTTCTCCTGTGTTGAAGATGGCTCTCTCTCTTTCTGCAAGCAGCGCAACCATGAGCGTCCTCCGCCCGGTTTCTTGTATATTGCCGGTATAAGCCCGCACCCTGCATTATCAAGCCGCATGAAATGCGGCAGATAAGCGTAGTGCTCAAGACGAACTGCACTTGTTCTATAGTAGAACTATTTGTATACTAATGCAAATGACAGAGGAAAACATCGGACAGAGGATCAAAGAACTCCGCTGCCAAAGGGGACTTTCTCAGGAGGAACTCGCCAGACGGATAGCAATTCCGAGGACCGCCGTCACTAAAATCGAATCGGGCAGTCAGGAGATACGCTTCAGGGAACTGGCGAAATTCGCCGAAGCACTCGGCATCTCCCTCGGAACGCTGGTCGAAGAACGCCGACCGGTTCGGGAGAGTGACGAGAATGCATTTTTCAGGGTATCCGACAGCGCACAGGGATACGGCGATGCACCATGCGGGCTCGAAACGATCCTGCATGTCATCCTTCTCGCTGCTGCCGGCGATCCCCTTCTGGACAGCCGGTGCCTCACAGAAATCGTTCTGCAGGCTGACCGGATGCACCTTGCAGCCTATGGGAAATCCATCTCCGGCATCCCGAAGGGCAGCCGCACGGAAATGGAAATTGCAATCGAAACCACACTCGAAAACATGGTGAGGGGCAATGTGCTGCAAAGAGTCGTCGACAATGAGTCAGCCACCAGGCGGTACCTGCCCCTCAGGATGCCCGACCTTCAGGAACTCACCGCATCGGCATATGTGCTGATTGAAAAAGCTGTCTGCATGAAGAGGTGAGGGGGACGAACTGCAGGGAAATCAGCATCAATCCCCTTCCGGCCACCGCCGGTAATGAATAATAATTGTAATTTACCCCAGGCACTTCCCGCCACCCAAACGGAGCTTATTCATGAAAAAGGTGTTATGGTTCGACCTTGAAACAACAGGAATAGATCCGGACCGCCACGGAATCATTCAGTTTGCCGGTCTGGCGGAAATAGACGGGGTGGTGGCGGAGTCCTTTGAAATCAAGATGCAGCCGCACGATGGGGCGATGATTGAAGATGAAGCGCTTGCGGTAAGCGGTTTCAGCCGGGAACAGATAGCATCCTTCACCCCGCATGCGGAAGCTTATAAGGCCATCGATGGATTTCTTTCGCGACATGTCTCCCGTTTCGAAAGAAATGACAAGTTCTACCCTGCAGGTTACAATGTCCGGTTCGACCTTGATTTTCTGAGCCGGATGTTCCGCCGCTACGACCAGTATGGCCTCGGCTCCTTCATCAACTGGAGATCCCTTGACCCCCAGCCAATCCTGAACATCATGGAGTACATGGGCCGGTTGTCGCTCCCTAACCATAAGCTGCAGGCGGTCTGCGACCATCTCGGGGTACGGCTTGAGAAAGCACATGATGCGCTCGCGGACATCAAAGCCACACGTGAACTCATGGAACTCCTGCTGGAGCATGTTTCGATAGCGCCGTTCACCGGACTGCGCACCTGAAACCATGACAAGCATGTGAGGGATACGCCCGGGGATATAGGGCAACGACAGCCCGCGTCCCCCTATATCCCGTTTATGACATTTCCCCTTACTTCGCAGGCCTCACGGACATCCTCTTCAGTAAAGAGTTCATCGTTATCGCCGCAGATGAAATCGCCATTGACCACATCGGGGCATCCTGCCAGAGACATGAGGCGGTTGGCGGAACAGTCGAAATCGCCGACCTCGGCAGGGGCTCCGACCAGAGAGGTAAGCTCGTTACCCGCACAGGAGTAATTCCCGCCGACAAACGCCGGACCACCATCAAGAGAGTCGAGCATGTTGTCGGAACAATCGAAATCGGCAGCCACTTCCATGGGTCCGCCCTGAAGGGTTGTAAGCTGGTTGCCGGAGCAGTTGAACGCACCGACTATCGGCGGAGCGCCGATGAGGGTGCCGAGCAGGTTATCTGAACAGTCGATGTTGATGTAGGCACCAACGGGACCGCCTTCAAGCGATTCAAGCCTGTTTCCGGAACAATTGAAGTCCCAGCGGACCTCCTGCGGGGCTCCTTCAAGCGAGGTCAACCCTCTCGCGGAACAGTCGATGTTGCCGTCCCCGCTTACTGGGCCCATTGCTTCTCTGAAGGTCAGTTGTTCACTCATTGTTACATCTGTTGAATAGTTCAGGGGCATCTGGAACTGCAAGGGGTAAGGTACGGGTTTCGAGCATGCACACAAAAAGAAGATGTTCACCGATGTGACAAAGCGGTTTTGACCCGGTAGCCCGTAACACCAATCCAGTTGGAAAAATCAGGGTTGAGAAAATGGTTGAGTTCGCCAAGGATGACTGAGCTGAAAACTAATTCGCAAGAAAAAGCATTGTCGTTTTCATCTCCTTGTCATAATCAGGGAGGTTTGTGTGCATGACTACAACAACGATAAAACGATGATGAACATGGCAGACGAAACGACAGTACAGGCACGGGGCGCAACCAGCAGCCTCGTGGATGCAACGGCCCGTCTCGGACAGTTGCAGGTTGAAATGATGGCTGGCGGGCTCAAAGCGGTTCTGGCCCTGCTTGTGCCGCTCAGCAGGGCGTCCGTTGAATTGTCGCTCAGCATGCTGAAGACATTCAGCAGGGTGATGGACGGCGTTACAACCGCCCTTGTCCCGAAGCGGCAGGTCTGAATTTCAGGCTTCAGATTTCGGCGAGCACCCGGACGAGAAAGTCCCAGAATCTTCCTACTGAAGAGACGACGACATACTCGCCCGGAGAGTGGGGGTGGCGAATGGTCGGACCGAATGAGACCATATCGAGTCCGGGGCAGAGGGCGCCGATGATACCGCATTCAAGTCCTGCGTGTACGGCACTGACCCCGGGCTCTCTGCCGTACAGGCTACGGTATGCATTCTGCATGCGCCTAAGGGCCGGGGATGCCGGATCTGGTTTCCACCCGGGATAACCGCCGCTGAAGACGACTGTTGCTACGGCTGGTCGGAATATGCTGGTAAATGCATCCTTGAGCTCCGCCATGCCGCCGTCCGTCGAACTGCGCAGCAGGCATTCTATGGTGGCATGGCCGGGGCTGGTGCGGACAATGGCGAGGTTGCTGGAGCTTTCAACAAGTTCTTCCATGTCGGTGCTCATCCGGATGACGCCGTTCGGGCAGTTAGAGAGCCCCCTCAGGAAGCGGCCGGCGGCATCCATCTCTATCACTGAAGACGGCACGTCCTTTGGGATGATATCGATTGTACACCCGGGATCTGCAGCCGCAAGCTGTGCATGTATGTCCCCGACGAGACCCGAGAGCATAGCACGAAACCTCCCGGCACCTGCACCCGGAACCGTCACGACTGCAGAAGCCTCCCTCGGAATGGCATTGCGGAGACTGCCACCTTCAAACGAAGCGAGCCGCATGCCGTGCGCCTCGCCTCCATCAAGGAGAAGTGCGGCGAGAACCCGGTTTGCATTTGCACGGCCGAGATTGATGTCCATCCCGCTGTGTCCTCCGCTGAGTCCCTTGACCCGCACCTCGAATGCACAGCTGCCGGAAGGAAGCGGTTCCTGAGGGAAGTCGAAATCGATTGTGGCATCAAGCCCGCCAGCGCAACCGATGAAAAGCTCTCCCTCGTTTTCAGAGTCAAGGTTGAGAAGGATGTCGCCCGTCAGCACTCCCGGCTTCAGACCGAGAGCACCCGTCATGCCAGCCTCCTCGTTTGCGGTGAAAAGGGCTTCAAGGGGCCCGTGCACGATTGTGGAGGATTCGAGCACAGCCATTGCCGCAGCCACGCCGATTCCGTTATCAGCCCCGAGGGTGGTACCGCGTGCACGTACCCGGTCTCCATCGACATATGCCTCGATCGGATCGTTTATAAAGTCGTGGTTACAGCAGGCGTCCTTCTGAGGCACCATGTCGAGATGGGCTTGGAGCACTACCCCCGGACGAGCCTCCATGCCGGGTGTAGCGGACTTGCGGATGATGAGGTTGCCGGCGTTGTCTTCCAGGGTCTCAAGACCGAGTGTGCGCCCGAACCCGGCCACAAGCTGACGCACAGCCTCTTCGTGCCCGGATGGCCGCGGCGTCCGGCTCAGTGAATGAAAATTGCGCCAAAGCGCCCGGGGTTCGAGCTGCAGGAGTTCATCATGCATGGAGTTCGGAGGTTTTTAGTGTTATATTCTCCCTTATACCGGCGCAACAGGCAACCGCACTCCCAAAAAGGGGTCGCAATCAGTGATGTTACGCAACGGCTTTCATCAATCCAACAAACCCATACAGACATGGCTAACAGCAACGGTGTTTTTTCGGATCTCTTCAATGCAGTAGGCGCACCCATCCAGAATGTTGCAGATGGTGTCGCCAACGGTGCCGCATCGGTCCTTTCGGTCGCTGAATCCGGCGTGAACCTCTGCGCAACAGCACTGACCGCAACCATCAATACCGGCATGGACGTCTTCAAGGGCGCCGCTGACGCCATCGGTTCGTTGGGTAAACCTGCCACCGCAAAGCCTGCGGCTCCTGCTGCTGCACCAAAGAGCGCTCCTGGTGCAAACCCCTTCAACCCCGCGAAGCCCTAAAAGTTTTCCCTGGCGCCACCCGTGAGCACCCGACGAAAACCGGACTCTCGGGCGGACACTGTTCAGAGCATACCAAACAACTGAGAAGCCCCGCAGAAACGGGGCTTCCCTGTGATGGAACCGATAAACCACCCCGTATGCAAGAGCGACTCCTCATCGTAAAAAACATCACGCACGAAGGTCCGGGCCTGCTTGAAGGCCTGCTCATCGACCGCCGGATTGATGCCGATCTTGCCGACCTTTCCCGCGGCGACCCGTTCCCCGATCCACTCAGCTACCGGGCTCTCGTGGTACTCGGAGGACCGCAGAGCGTCAACGACCCAACGCCCGCAATGCGGAATGAAATCAAGCAGATCAAAAGGGCTCTCGAGAGAGATATCCCCTATCTCGGCATCTGCCTCGGCATGCAGGCACTCGTTCATGCTGCTGGCGGCACGGTACTTCCCTGCCATGAAAAAGAGACAGGTTTTTTCGATCCCGCCGGAAATCCCTACCAGATGGAGGTGAGCGAAGAGGGACGCGGCGATCCCCTGTTCAAGGGGCTCGGGGAACGGTTCAGGGTGTTCCAGCTACACGGCGAGACGGTGGAGCCGGCAACGGGTACCGTCCTGCTCGGAACCAGCCACCAATGCCGCCATCAGGCGGTAAAAGCGGGAAAGCACGCCTATGGACTGCAATGCCATTTCGAGATGACCCGCGGCACGCTCGACAGATGGACGGAGATCGACCCCGACCTCAATGCAATTGGCCGGGAACGTCTGCTCGGTGAGTTTGATGCCATGCAGAATGAGTACCGAACTATAGGACTCCGCCTCCTTGGCAACTTTCTCGACATCGCAGGATTCACAGAAGAGGGAACGGCATGATCGATCCACGCTGCATCTCGGTGCTGAACTCGGCACCCGGAATATCGGGACCCGTCATATACTGGATGTCTCGAGATCAGCGGGTGGAGCAGAACCGTGCGCTGCTCTATGCTCAGGATTGTGCAATGGCGACAGGAGCACCCCTCATCGTTGTCTTCACCCTCTCCGGGTCTTTCATCGGAGCCACCCTCCGCCAGTATGACTTCATGCTGAAAGGGCTTATGGAAGTTGAGCACCGCCTTCGCAATCTGGGGATCGGTTTCGTGTTGCTGGAGGGAAAACCGGCAGGAGAGATTGTTCGCTTCAGTGAGTCCATTGGCGGCGGATGCGTCATCACCGACTACTCCCCTCTCAGAATCAGCCGACAGTGGAAAGCGGAAGTGGCGGCAGTACTCCCGGTACCCCTCATTGAAGTCGATGCACACAACATCGTTCCCTGCCTTACTGCCTCCGGAAAACAGGAATATGCGGCCCGCACCTTCCGGCCGAAAATCAGCCGCCTGCTCGGGGAATTCCTCATGCCGCTAGAACCCGTTGAGCGGATGCCATCATCCGAAGCGTGGGCTCCGACCGACTGGGAGGGAATGAGGGCGCGTCTGCAGGTCGAAAGCCCTACCGGCACGGTTCGGGCTCCGGAGCCCGGCGAATCAGCAGCCCTCCGGCATCTCGAAACTTTTATCGGGGAACGGCTCGATGTCTACGGGGAACAACGCAACGACCCGAATGCCGGTGCGACCTCAGGCCTTTCGCCCTACCTGCATTTCGGGCATATCTGGGCCGGTACGGTAGCGCTCGAAGCAAGGGGCGTTATGAACGTGTTGAACAGCCGAAGTCCAGAAGGGAGCCTCCCAACCGGCATGTTGAACAGCCGAAGTCCAGAAGGGAGCCTCCCAACCGGCATGTTGAACAGCCGAAGTCCAGAAGGGAGCCTCCCAACCGGCATGTTGAACAGCCAAAGTCCGGAAGGGATCCACCCAACCGGCGTGTTGAACGGCCGAAGTCCTGTTGAGTCAACAGCTGCGTTCCTTGAAGAGCTGATCGTGCGCCGTGAGCTTTCCGACAACTACTGCGCATACAACAGCCGGTACGATTCGTTCGACGGGCTGCCCTTATGGGCACAGGCAAGTCTCGACCGCCATGCCACGGACCCGAGAGAGGCCATCTATACACCGGGAGAATTCGAGGAGGGCAGGACGCATGACCCGCTTTGGAACGCAGCACAGCATGAACTGCTTCATACCGGATCAATCCACGGATACATGAGGATGTACTGGGCAAAAAAAATTCTGGAGTGGAGTCCCTCTCCGAGGGAGGCGTTTGAAACGGCAGTATGGCTGAACGACCGTTACTCTCTTGACGGAAGGGATCCGAACGGGTATGCAGGAGTGGCCTGGTCAATCGGAGGCCTGCATGACCGGCCGTGGTTCGAACGGCCGGTATACGGGAAGATCAGGTATATGAACGCTGCCGGATGCCGGCGGAAGTTCGATGTGGAGCGCTATATCCGAAAACAGAAGGAACCTTAGCTGAGCGTCAGGTCAATGGTGCGGCGCTGCATGTCGACCTCGTGCACCTTCACCATTACCTTCTGGCCTATCTGGAGGCGCTTTTTGCGGCGCTTGCCCACCAGCGAATATGACTTCTCGTCAAATTCATAGTAATCGTCGGTAAGGTTGCGCATGTGCACCAGGCCCTCAATGGCGAAATCGACCATGCGGACATAGATGCCGTACTCGGTGGCTCCGGAGATGACACCCGGATAGACCTTTCCTGTGTGGCTCTGCATATACTCCACCTGCTTCAGCTTGATGGATTCACGTTCAGCCTCGACGGCAACCTTTTCACGCTCGTTGGAAATGCGGCAGACCGTATCGATTTTCTGCTTCAGCTCGGCAATGCGCGCCTCGGGCATCTTGCGGCGCTTTTTCCGGAATGCCTCATACTCAAAGAGCAGGCGGTGCACGATGAGGTCAGGGTAGCGCCTGATCGGCGAAGTGAAGTGGGTATAGTGCTCGAAACCGAGGCCGTAATGGCCGTCGTTCTCCCCGGTATAGACTGCTTTGGACATACAGCGCAGTACGAGCTCGTTGACGAGGAACTCGACATTGGTGCCATGAACCTTCTGAAGGAGCTCACGCAGAGACTTGGCAGAGACGATCGGGCCGTCCTTGCCCTTGTTGATCTTGAGATCGTAGCCGATCTTCTTGACGAAGTTCGAAAGGATGATGACCCGCTCCTGCTGGGGCGAATCGTGCACACGGTAGATCACCGGCTGCGGCACCTTCTTGCCTTCCTTGAACGTCTTGGTCAGAAACTCTGCCACCTTGCGGTTGGCCAGCAGCATGAACTCTTCAATCAGGCGGTGGCTGCCGAGGCGCTCCTTCTTCATGACCTCGAGCGGCTCACCCTTCTTGCCGAGCTTGAAGCGGACCTCCTCGGTTTCAAAGTCGAGTCCTCCGTGGCGGAATCGCTCTTCACGCAGCAGCACGCTGATTTTCTCAAGCAGCTGCAGCTCCATCAGGTAGTCGCCCTTCTTGTTGTTGAGAATCTCCTGGACGTCTTCGTAGGTAAAGCGTCGTTTGCTGTGGATGACGGTCTTGTGGAACTCATGCTTCTGGACCCTTCCATCTTCAGTCATGGTGAAGAAAACGGAGAAGGCCATGCGGTCGACGCCGGGGTTGAGGCTGCAGATATCTTCGGAAAGACGGGAAGGCAGCATCGGAATGACGCGGTCGACGAGATAGACGGAAGTGGCGCGTTTCAGAGCCTCTTTATCGAGCGGAGAGTCCTCGGTCACATAGTGCGATACGTCGGCGATGTGTACACCGATTTTCCAGAGCCCGTTTTCTAGAGGTTCGACCGAAAGGGCGTCATCGAAGTCCTTGGCATCAACGGGATCGATGGTGAAGAGAACCTTATCGCGGACGTCAAGGCGCTCCTGCAGGTCTTTGTCAGTGACACCCATCTTCATCGCTGAAGCCGCCTTTACGATCTCCTTGTCGAAGGTTTCGTCAATACCCTTGCTGCGTGCGATGGCGCTCACTTCAACAGCGGAGTCACCGGCTGTGCCGAGAATCTCCAGCACCTTTCCCTGTATGGATCCCTCCTTGCTGAAATCGAGCTCGCCGACCATGACCTTCTGGCCATCCTTGGCTTTGGCGGCGTTTTTGATTGAAACGATGATTTCAGGCAGGATTTTCCGTTCGTCCGCCTTAAGGGTAAAGCGGCGGTTGCCGCGCACAAGCGTGCCGACGATGGTCGAGACCTTGCGGTGGATGATTTTCGTGACCATGCCCTCACAGCGCTGGTGGGGCGTAGAACGCGAGCTGTATGTCTTGGGGACCTTGGTGACGGTAAGCTCGACCTCGTCACCGTGGATGGCGGAGTTCATGACATCGGCCTTGATGAAGACATCGTCGTCGAACCCCTCGACCTTCACGAATCCGTATCCGTTGGGATGGGTGGTGATGAAGCCGGTATAGGTGCTGTCGACCTTGTACTGCTCTTTGTCGGGTATGGGGAAGGGCTTCTGGTGCTGAAGATGATCTTCATAGGAGGCATCGGGGCCCGGCATGCCGTAGCAGCGGTTGGAATCCTTATCGAGCGTCCCCTCATCCTGCATCTTGTGCAACACATACCAGAATCCTGGAAGCTGGCGGGACTCGCCGTAGCCCATGGCTTTGGCAAGTTCCACGGAGCGGTAACGCTGGCCTTCATGCTCGGAAAGAAAGTTGACTATTTCAGCGCCAAGCGAACTTTCGCCCCGCATGAAAAGAAACTCGTTTATGAGAATATGGTCGTTGGGTTTCACCCGCTCCCCGCTCTGCTGGCGAGACGGTCTGCTTCTTTTCCTGTTCTCTGCTGCGGGCTGTGCTGAGGGCTTGGCTTTCCTGTTCCTGCTGTTGCGCTGTCTTGCCACTTCGTAAATCGTTATATGTTTTTCAATGTTGTTCAAGTTAATAAGATTACACCAGACTTCTGCAAAAATAAGCAAATGAATGCTGAGGCACATCCGTTCCTGAAGAGCCGCCACGCCGATGGGCAATGGAGCCAAAAAAGTTAACGATTATGAATAAAGTGCTTGCGTAATCGGGAAATTTCCCGTAACATTTTCATATAGGCTGGGCTCTTCCCGGCCGGCAGAAGGGCCCATGGACCATCTCCGGGGCTTTTTTGCTTTTCAGGGCCTCGAGATCCGCTCCAGAAGATCCTCCGGAGCAATGAACCCATCCACACGCAGATCCGGCAGCTCCTTGCCCTTCGAATCAAAAAACACCAGCGAGGGAGGACCGAACACACCAAACCGCTTCATGAGCTGCCGGTCTTCGGGCGTATGGCCGGTCACGTCGACCCGGAGGAGCTGCATCCTTTCAAGCGCAGCTGCCACCTCCGGATCGCGGAACGTGATATGCTCCAGTTCCCTGCATGAGGCACACCATGCAGCCGAGAAATCAAGCATCACGGGCCGGCCGGCATCACGAAGTTCAAGGTCGAGCTCAGCCTCGGAGCTGATCATCTTGAACTGCAGCACCGGCTGGCGGACCTCAAGCGAGCCACCCGCCATCACCCTCAACAGATCAAGCGGGCTGCTGGCCCCCCTTGCCGCCCCGAACACCATGACTGCGGCAAGAAGCAGGCATAAGAATCCGGTTGCCCTTCCAGCACGGTTCAGTGGAGAAGCATTCCCCCCGGAGCGCTGGAAAACGCCAAGAAAATAGGCTGCAAGTACCAGAAGCATGGCCCAGGCTGTCATGACTGCCGGCGGAGGAAGAACGGGAGAGACCAGGTTGATGGCAACGGCGATGAGCAGGATGCCGAACAGGTATTTGACACCGACCATCCACCCACCGGCACGCGGCAGGAGGAACCCTGCCGACAGGCCGAGAAGAAGAAGCGGGACACTCATGCCCGCAGCCATCGAAAAGAGCGCCAGGCCGCCGAGCAGCAGATCCCCCGTCTGACTGATGAAGATGAGGGTTCCGGCAAGCGGTGCAGCGACGCATGGACCAATCACGAGCGCCGAGATTGCCCCCATCAGGAACACACCGGGGAACCGCCCCCCTTTCAAAGTACCCGACGCCCTGTTGAGCCGTTCCTGGAGGGCTGATGGTATCTGCAGCTGGTAGACATCAAACATGGAAAGCGAAAGCAGGATGAGCAGGATCGCAAAACCCAGCAGCACCGGCGGCTGCTGCAGGAACCCGGCAAGCCCTTCACCGGCAAGGCCGGCAGCAATGCCCATACCCGTATAGACAACAGCCATCCCGGCACTGTAGACGAGAGCGAGCAGAAGACCCCGTGAGCGCGAAGGAGCAGCCTCACCGGCGATGATGGAGGAGAGGATCGGCAGCATCGGCAGGATGCAGGGCGTGAAGGAGAGCAGGAGGCCGAACACGAAAAACACCCCGCCGATCTTCCACAGCGACCCTTCCATGAGGGTTGCCAGAACGGGTGAGGATGCAGTGTCGGAAGGCGGCTCAAAAGATGCAGACGGGGACGCGGGAAGTACCCCGAACCCGGCACTTCCGGCCTCATTCCGAAGCAGGCCCGGGTAGTCGGAATCAATGCGGAACAGGGTAGCCTCCGGAGGGTAACAGACCCCCTCGTCGGCACACCCCTGATGCCATACCCTGAGAACGAACGGGCTTCCCGCACCAGCCACCTGCACCGTGAAGCGGAGGGAGTCGTGGTAGAGGGTCGACGACTCACCGGTAAGGGGATCCAGAGCCTGCTCTCCCGGAGGCAGAACCGGAGGGATAATTGAGGCTGATCCACTGTCAACCTCCAGGCGCACCTGGTCGCCGTAGAGCTTGTAGCCTTCAGCAATCTCCCACCGGAGACTGACTGAGCCATCCCGAAGCAGTTCTCCCCGAAGCCGGAACGCGCTTGAGGGATCTGCGGGACCCTCTGCATGGAGTGCGCTCCAGGCCGCCGGTACGGTACCGCTCAATGCAAGCAGCAGAACCAATGACCATGCCAGGAACATTCCGCTGCGTTCTCGTCCTTTCTTCATCACTCCTCAACCATTGTTTTTCTGAAAAGCCCTCAATACTGGCAGAAAGGTTCTGGAGGGCATATAAGTCAGTATAGCGCACCGTCCCCTCTCCTGCAAGCGCCCCTCTCGGGAGGCCTGCAACTTTTTGGAGGTCCTGCCGATTGCGTTTGTACTCGACCCATCCCCCTCCAGAGGCAACCGAAATCCTTCAACGGAGAACGAACATGGACAGCGAAACACTCAAGGAAACCGCCCGTGCGCTTGCTGCAGGTGACAAAGGCATTCTGGCGATGGATGAAAGCGTGCCGACCTGCAACAGGCGTTTCGCCATACTGGGCATTGAGGAGACTGAGGAAAAACGGCGGCAGTGGCGGGAACTGATCGCCACGACCCCCGGCATAGGCGACTTCATTTCGGGCGCAATCCTTTTTGAGGAAACCATCCGGCAAAAGACTTCAGCAGGACAGCCCATCGTCGAAGTGCTCCGGGAGGCAGGCATCATTCCAGGCATCAAGGTGGACGAACGAACAAAAGCCATGGCACTGCATCCGGGAGAAATGGTCACCGAAGGCCTTGACGGACTGCGCGAACGGCTTGAAGAGTACCGCGAAGCGGGCGCACGGTTCGCCAAATGGCGGGCGGTCATCACCATCGGAGAGGGCATCCCCACCCGTGGGTGCATCGAAGCCAACGCGCACGCTCTGGCACGATATGCTGCGCTGGCGCAGGAGGCGGGGCTGGTCCCCGTAGTAGAGCCGGAAGTCCTGATGGAGGGGACGCATACGATGGATCAATGCGAAGAGGTGACTGAAGTGGTGCTCCGGGAGGTATTCAGCAGTCTTGTCCGCCAGAGGGTGCTGCTTGAGGGAACGGTACTGAAAACCAGCATGGTGCTTCCCGCCCTCGGCTGCCCCATACAGAATACCATCATGGAGGAGGCTGACGCCACCCTGCGCTGCATGCTGCGCACCGTACCCGCAGCCGTTCCCGTCATCGCCTTCCTCTCCGGAGGCCAGCCGGGCCAGCTGGCCTCAGCCCGCCTCAGCGCAATCAACGAACGCTATCGCCAGACCGCGCCCTGGGCGCTCTCCTTCTCCTTCGCCCGCGCCATCCAGCAGACAGCCATGGCACAGTGGAACGGGGAGGATGCCCAGAGGGAGGCCGCACAGACAACCCTCCTGCACCGCGCCCGCAGCAACGCAATGGCCCGCCGGGGAGAATACATCGAATAACGGCCGAATCAGGGTACCGCCCAAGTCCGGAATGATTACCCCGCTCTAACCTGGCAGAAACCCTTGGTTCAAAGGATACAAGTTCCCGCAGATATTCCCCGAATCCTCCTTGCGGCAGACTTCGACCGGTCCTTTTGAACAACGATTCAAGCTGTTGACGCAAGACTCTTTAAGATTCAAAATCAAACCGGAAAATAGTTATATACTACAGTGTAGACTGCATATGTCAGGCTGTTCTTGAATGAACGGCTGCAGTTGCGGTCGCCATTGCGCATATGCAACCGGGTCCCCTTTTTCCTCATGTATTCGTCACCATATCGCTTCATCCATAGTTTCACCGGAAAAGGAGGGCGACACTCACGCTTTTTGTTGACGGAAAGCTTTGAGATGCGCTGATGGCTCTCGACTATACCACCCTCGATCTGCTCCGCCAGAACCATCCGGCCTGGCGCCTGTTGCGGGCGCAGCATGCGCCTTTGGTATCATCGTTCCTGCACCGGGCATTCATTGCGCCCAATGTGCGCACCATCTCAGAGGCCGACCTTATAGAACAGCTGGAAGACGAGCTCTTCGCGCTTCGCCGTCAGCTTGGAGACACAGCGTATCCCGGCTCTGCACAGAGCTATCTGAACGATTGGGCGGAGAATGACAAGGGGTGGTTGAGAAAGTTCTATCCAGTCGGAGAGGACGAACCTCATTACGATGTGACCCCTGCCACCGAAAAGGCTCTGGCCTGGCTGGAAAGCCTTTCCGAACGCGCCTTCGTCGGCACCGAATCCCGCCTCCTGACCCTCTTCGAGCTGTTGCGCCAGATGAGCACCGGCAGCCAGACCGATCCGGAACTGCGCATTGCCGAGCTGCACCGGCGCCGCGAGGAGATTGATGCGGAGATTGCCCGCATTCATGCCGGGGACATCTCCCTGCTTGATGACACGGCGCTCAAGGATCGCTTCCAGCAGTTCCTGCAGCTGGCACGCGAGCTGCTGACCGACTTCCGCGAGGTGGAGCAGAATTTCCGTACGCTCGACCGGCGGGTGCGGGAGCGCATTGCTCTCTGGGAAGGAAGCAAGGGAGCGCTGCTTGAAGAGATCATGGGCCAGCGCGATGCCATTGCCGACTCTGACCAGGGCAAAAGCTTCCGGGCCTTCTGGGGCTTCTTGATGTCGCAGTCACGTCAGGAAGAACTGAGCGTCCTGCTCGACGAGGTGCTGAACCTTCCGCCAGTAGTGGAGATGCGCCCCGAAGCCCGCCTGAAGCGGGTGCACTACGACTGGCTCGAAGCGGGCGAGCACACCCAGCGCACTGTAGCCCGCCTCTCCGGACAGTTGCGCAAGTTTCTCGATGACAAGGCGTGGCTCGAAAACCGCCGTATCATGGATATCCTGCACGACATCGAAAGCAGGGCTCTCGGCCTCAATGGACAGATGCCCGAAGGAAGTTTCATGCCCATTGCCGATGCCTCCGCCTCGATCGAACTGCCGCTTGAACGACCGCTGTACCGCCCGCCCTTCAAACCGGTAATCGAAGGCATTGCGCTTGACGCGGGAGACGCTGAAATCGACACTGCCGCCCTCTACGCACAGGTAATCATCGACCGCGCAGAACTGACGGGCAACATCCGCAAGGCGCTTCAGGAACGGAAACAGATTGCCCTCGGCGAGGTGATCGCCCTCCATCCCCTTCAACACGGTCTGGCCGAGCTGGTCACCTACCTCCAGATCGCCGGAGAGTGCCCCCTTACGGCAGTAGACGATGAGGTTGAAGAGCGGATTGAATGGGAAGGTGAAAACGGCTTGACGCGACGGGCAACACTACCAAGAATCATCTTTGTACGCAACGAGTAATGACAACTCCCATAGACGCCCAAACCCCGCGGCCGGCAACAGCGCCCGGGGAGCTTTCACCCCTGGTGGTCACCCTGCTCAAAGGAGTCCTCTACGAGGAGGAGAACACTGCACTCTGGAACGTGCTGCTGAACATGCAGGCAGGCGTACGCGATTACATTTCGGTGCTCGGCCTCGAACTGATACTCGACGAAGCAGAGGGCTATGCCTTCCTGAGGTCCCGCGCGGCGGGTGAAGAGGAGAGTCAGGACTCCATGCCGCGCCTGGTGGCCCGGCGACAGCTCTCCTACCCGGTCAGCCTCCTGCTCGCGCTCCTGCGCAAGAAACTCGCCGAATCCGATGCTGGCGGGGGAGACACCCGCCTGATCCTCTCACGCGAGGAGGTGGTCGAGCTGATCCGTATCTTCCTCCCGGCAGGGAGCAATGAGGTGAAGCTTATCGACCAGGTTGATGCATCCCTGAACAAGATCGCCGAGCTTGGATTCATCCGGCGCCTGCGAAACGACAAACAGACGATTGAGGTACGGCGCATCATCAAAGCCTTTGTCGATGCCCAGTGGCTGGCCGATTTCGACCACCGACTCGACGAGTACCGCCAACTCAGCCGAAAATCTACGGAGGAAACGGATGGCTGAAGCACTTGAACTGGGATTCATCTCCGACGACCGACTCGCAGGTTTCCGCCTGCAGCGGATCGAGGTGTTCAACTGGGGTACCTTCGACAGCCGCGTCTGGACGCTCCGGCTCGATGGACTGAACGGGCTCCTCACCGGAGACATCGGCTCAGGCAAATCGACCCTGGTCGACGCCCTCACCACGCTGCTCGTCCCGAGCCAGCGCATCATCTACAACAAGGCCGCCCCCTATGTGTTAACATAGATGTCGCGTCCAACAAGGAGGCGAACTATGGGTTACTCGCATGCCGTAAGGCACAGTGTTTTAAAGAAAGTGCTGCCACCGGAAGGCCGGAGCATCGCTGAAGTCAGCCGGGAAACCGGAGTCAATCAGCAAACCATCAGGAATTGGATCAAACGAAGTGAAACGGGTATCTTTGAAGATGGAAATCAAGACAGCTGTCCCCGTTTCCTGACACCCAGAGAGAAGTACCAGCTGGTCGTAGAGGCTGCCGGTATTGATGATGAGCAACTGGGTGAGTTTCTCAGGGAACGAGGGCTGCATTCAGAACACATCACCATCTGGGACCA
>FUWD013239951.1_pt8 | contig 17670 bp, 15 predicted proteins | sample 1063281 | NCBI WGS metagenome assembly FUWD01 (sample SAMEA79048168, study PRJEB19326) | metagenome | biome: marine | reverse complement strand
AATGCGCCTTACGACTCATTTTTTGTAAAAAGAGAGAGGGAGATCTTTTAGGAAATATTTGATTAATCTCTCGATTCAGTTCTCGAACACTTAAGTTTTCAGCTTTTAGTGCTTGATATTTCTCTGGAAGAAGATGGAAAAAAAAGTCGTAACCCATTTCACTTTGGTTGAGGTCCAGTTGGAAGTGAAGTTCGCTTAAATCTCTAACTATTTGTGTGCAAAATGAGCACTGAAAGCCTTCTTGATCTAAATAAGTGGCAACCTTCCTAAGCTCTTGGATAAAGTTGATATAATTTGCTTGATTTACAAGATCTGAATCTATCTCCAAAATAGAAAGAGACGCTTTTAAAGATTGTAAAGCATGAGTTTCTTTTGCATCCGAACCGCTTTGAATCTTTTTTTCGATAAGTCCAATTTGATTTTCAATTGAGTGCCCCAGAACTTCATAATCAGATCGAAGCTGCGTTAAAGCGATTGAATAGGAATTCTCGAAATGAGTTTTTATTTTTTTTGAATCAACAGCAAGTGTAGATAGAGCTTCTGGAGCCTCTCTTTCGAAGTGTTTTCGCCCTGACGCAAAAGGACAAGTGACCAGGATAGAAGACTGGATACTTAAAACAATTAAAAAAATGATTCGATTTCTGGACATATTTGGCTTTAAACGTAAATTTAGTTCAAAATACCGAATTTAAGAATAAGGGGCAAGGCAAGGTTTTAGATTTTAGAAAATTCCATCATTCTGTTTATAGAGGCTAAGCTTCTTACCACGCGACTAAATTTAGGAGGTCTTGCGTGATGCAAAGTTGCAGCGTTAGCGAGTGTGTAAATTGTTTGTTCAACAGATGTCTCTGGGTTTAATCTCACCTGAAGATTTGCAAGTGAACCCATTGCTCGATCCACTCCATCTTTGCATGTGATGTTACAATGTGTAATATCCCATCTTTTAAGCAGACTTTTAGTGATATCAGCATAAGCAACCTGAATCATAATTTTTCTGTCTTCTATTGTCAGCTCCCCTTTTCCCTGAAACAGATCTTTCAAAATTGCATTTAACTGTTCTCTTACATGTCTGCCTAATTGCCCTTTTATAGAGTCTGGGAAATAAAAACCTTGTAGGTTCCCATCAACATTTTTTACAAATTCATCAATAAAAGCATCTGGTTTCATATTTTTAGCTGCACCTTTTTGCCTATAAAAATCGCTATCATGCGGAAGAGTGAGCAATTTAATTTTTTGCGAGTACTTTGGGTCCAATGATAGTTCTTTAAGCTTTTCAGAACGCTTAAATTCTAACCCTACTTGAGCGCGTAAAAGCTTTTTGCGCCTATGATCGCTTTTTGGATCGTGACTGAGATTATTCACGTACAGATGCCTTTGCGTAGCTTTCAAAGAACTAAGATATCCCTTAAATAAGGGGTCTATGCGAGGAGTTCCAGAAGATCCCAATACAGGACAGGCTGTTCGTAGAAAATGAACTGGTTTTCCCTCCACATTCATAGTCGAGAAAGAAGATCTAATACTGTATAAACTAGGGTCCCAATAGACAAAGCTTATATTTGCCGAGAGTCTTCTTTTTAAGTCGCTTATTTCTATACCAATGGACCTCTTTCTAAAAACAGTAGAAAGACTCTTGTTTAGTTTAGAGGGATTAAGGAGCGTATCGGAAAACCCATCTTCAAATAAATTCTTAACATAAGGCAGTCCGTTTTCGGTGGAGTTGATATCGAGAGTAAAGTGAAGGTAACAGAGAGCTTTTATGATCTTATTCTCTAATGTAGTAAAAGAAGCGGTGTCTAAAGTATTTTTTTCACTCAATTCTCTTAATTCTCTGACAACTTTACGATAAATACAGGTCTGATAATCTTTTATCGAAGGCGACTTATCTTTCAAAAGTATTAATAAATCTTTTAATTTAGAGCTGATTTTAAGATGTTTAATTTGATATTCTGTACAGTTGTTTAAAGAGGTCCCATTTATTTTGAGCTGGCATAGGGTATGGACTGAGTCGCGATAACGCATTTTACGTGTTTTTGCCCAAGATAAATCCAAACTGACTTTTTCACCCGCTTTTGCGACATAAGCTTCCCCAACAGTTCCCGCTTTTTTACTGAAGAGAGAAGAGGGGTAGAACTGACGGGTTGAGCTACTTTAAAAAGAGATTCTGAAGCTCTCAATTTATATCTAATACTTTCCATCTTCTTTATACTCATTTAATATTTATTAATTATAATGGCTGATATTCTATTAACTAGAGTAACATGTTAATAGTTGTTTGTCAATATAAATTATTAATTATTAACATGTTAGTTTAAAATTGAAAAATTTAAAAAACTGGATTTTAGACGCTTATGAATGAAATACTATTGATTAATGAAAGAGGGCCTGATTTTTGGAACCCTACTCTTTTAGCTGAAAAGACAACTTATGCTAAGATTGAAAATCATCATGAACGCGCCATAAGTGAAAAAGAATTCAAAAGTAGTCTAGAAGCTTTAAAGGGTAAGCGCATTTTAGTTCTGATCCATGGATTAAAAAATCCTCGTGACAAACTTTTGTCTAGCTATAGAGCTGCCCAGTCAAACGTGAGTCAGTTATCCTCTACATTTGATGAAAGCTACCTAAATCGTATTAAACGGTTTGTGAACGGTTACTTGGTTTTTTGGGAACCCGACCATAAAACACCTTATGATGCTGTTATTGGTATAAGTTGGCCCAGTTTTGATCACGAAACATACTACTATAAAGCTAAAGAAAATGCAAAAGCTGTCGCTCCTAAAGTCGCTCGCCACTTACATGAGGTCGCGTCTTTAGCAGATGAAGTGGATGTCATCGCACATAGCATGGGCAATCTTGTTTTATTTGAAGCCTTAACTGAAAAGAAAGAAACTTCAATTTCATTGAACCATATTTATTCTATTGCAGCAGCGGTTCCGAAAAACAGCCTAAACTCTGAAGAACGCTACGGAAATGTTGCAAATCAGTGCCAGAAACTTTTTGTTCTCTACTCTAAAAATGATGAAGCACTTGCCTGGCCCTATTACTTAGCTGAGGCGGGAAAAATCGCTTTAGGTCTTGAAGGTGCTAATCATAAATCTTCTCTTTTAAGTAATGTCACTTCTGTAAATTGCACGCAAATTATCAATAGTCATTCAGACTATTTTCCTAATTATAAATTTTACCAATTTATAGAAAAGCATCACAACGGTGAATATTCCCATCTACAGGAATACAATCATCTTAAACTTGACGATTCTTTAAACATGAGCAGACAAGTTTAATTTAACCTTTTAAATCCGATCCTACTTCTATTCATAAAAATTAAAAACATACATTTTTTTTATTTTTCTTTTGCAATTAATAATCTATACCCTAAGATGAAATTATTTTTTAGTAACTGTAAGGAGTACCGTACTATGAAACTGAACTTTCCACTTCTTAAGAGGTGCGCATTTGCGGTTACTCTTTTGTCTCTGACTCATTTCACATGTTATGCAGAAGATACAGAAGAGCAACCTCTTGTTATCCCACAAGAAGAATTAATGGCTACTGCTGAAAACAATGTATTTACGGATACATTATTTGATTCGCTAAGCTCTGATGATTTACTCTTAAATAATGAAGAGTTTGCATCAAATTTAGTGGCAGGTAACGCCAAAAAAAACAAACAAAGAAGAAATAAAAATCGACAGTCTAAAACACAACAATTAGATATCTCTCAAGCAAATACTGCTTGGGTTCCTAAGTTTGTGTGGATGGGTGAAGTTGACAATAGTGAAGATTTAAAATGCTTTGCAACTTTTCTAATTGGATCTATGTCAGATCAAAATAATAATTCAAGTAACAATGCAGATTTTGATTCAGGGGTCTTTATGACACCTAATGCAAACAACACTGCACAATCAGACTATAATCCCTCTTCATCAAACAGCAATTTTGTTGCTAGAAAGTCTAGATCATCTGGGCAACACAAAGGGAATAACAACAGAGGAAAGAACTCTGTAACTGCTAGAGGAGTACCTCTTCCAAGAGCTAGATTGAGCTTGGACTTTCATGGAGGAGCATCTTTTCTCTACTTCACAAAGTATCAAGGGAATTTATTGTTAGAGCCCCCTACTTTTTTCTCTGAAACCTATTCAGGCGATCAAAGCGTACCTGTTAAAGGTAGAGTTCGATACGATGTCACACCACTCTATGAAATGGATGCCATCTTTAATTTTGTTAAATGGCTAGGATTTGGTGTATATGCTCAATCAAACCAAGGGACTGTGATCAGAACAAAGAGTCTATTGTCAAATACTCTTAGTGATGGACTTTCTTCAAATACACGTAATTGGTCTGAATTCAAATCTACGCTAGATTTGAATGCTGTGGGAGGAAAACTAGTCTTTAACTTCCAAAATCTAGTCCGCTTTAAAACCTGGTGCTTGGGCGTATATCTAGGAGCTGGAGCAGGTATTGGTTTTCAAACATGGAAAGACAATACCGGCAGTATCGTATCAGAAGCAGGTAATGCGAGGGATGCATCTCAATTTACTTCAACTTGGAATACTCGTTACATGACCAACCTTGGTTATACAGGTGATGTGGCTATTTCTTTCAAGTCTAGAAATCCTTACACCATGATGACTCGCCTTAAGTTTGGATGTAAGTTTATTGGATGGGGACACACAAGTAGCTTAGGAAAAGCTCAGACTCCAGGCCATGCCATTGGATACTGGAAACCGATTTCTTTTCAGAATATTTTTGCAGTTGTTCCCTACATGGGTTTTAGCTGGTCTTTCTAATTAGACGAATAGATCTCGAATTTAAAAGCAGAATAACTTCTTAGTTATTCTGCTTTTTTTGTTTCATAGTTCTTCACTTTTTATATTTTCTAAAAAAAAAGTTTCCCAAAAAAAAAAATTTCAATTATAACTTTGAAGCAGATTATATGGAGGAAATCAGACTTCTAAAACCTAATCAATATTCAATGTTGAAAAGGGGTTAGAAGGTGTTTGAAAACACAATAGTGTTTTCAAAGTCAGCATCCTTTTTTTCCTACATACAATTTTGAAGTTTTAAAACAATTTAAAACAAATTAACCTTTAACCTTTGAGGTGAAAGTAAATACATGACGATAAACAATCGTTTTATACAAACACTAAAGTGCTGCTTAGCATTACTGCTAGTAAGTTTATTTGTTAACCCGACTGCTCTATCAGCTGATAGTTCTGTTGAGAAATCAGATCTTCTTACTTTCTCGAACCAAAACCTGCGCGGTAAAGATAAAAATTATCAAGCCGTGAATTCTTGGACTCCTTATTTCACATGGATTGGGAATGTTCAGAATCAAACAAGAAACACAATTACTCAGTCAACCATTGGTGTAGGATTTCTTTACACTTCTGGATGGAGAGGTAATTTGATTATGACTCCTCAAGATGGAATTGACAATGATAGTACTACTGTTTTAAACAGTAGACCATTAGGTTCTATATCTTACAATCGCACTCCAGTTTATGAGTGGACTTATGGATATAAAGCTTACACATGGTTAAGTGTTTTCTTTTCAATTCAGAACCAAAATAACGTCAATGTACAAACAACGTATACATCTGGCGGCAGCGATTCCAGAACACCCTCAGGCTATGCTTTTTTAGGATCTGTATACCACCAATTTAGAAGTCAACTCAGTTTAAATGCCCTTATGCTTAAGGTGAACTTTGAACTGCCTTGGGTTTTAGTTTGGAAAAATTGGATGTACGCTTCTTATTTCGGAGCTGGAGTTGGACCTGCATGGCAGAGTTGGACAGACAACAGAGTTTATGTCCAGCACATGAATGATGGTGGTGGAGATCAAAGAGCATCTTTTGTTAATACGTTAAATCAAAAGATCTCTGCAAATTGTGGTTTTATGATTGATACAGGTTTTCGTATGAAGCCCGCAGTTGTGAGTGGAAACTTCTCCATGCTATGGGGATGTAAATTCAACTACTGGGGTCAAGCGAGAAGTATTGGTAAGTTAACGCAGCAAGGTGCGTGGAATCAAGGGCTAAGACAGCCTATAAGGGCAAAATCCTTATATTCCTTCGTTCCTTATTTAGGATTCCAATGGAATTTCTAATCAAGCTTACTTAAGTTTGATCAATTAAAAGGTTAGAGACTTTAGAGTCTCTAACCTTTTTTTTTGCTCTTAATTCTTTAATAAGACAAAGTGCTCTTTATGTTTAAGTCTCCTTTTTTAAAACGACTCAATATTTTTATTCTTTATACCATTTACTGCTTTGATATCGCAGCTATTGTCATTGTCTTCATTATTTTCACTCCCCTTATTATCAAATCGACAAGTTTATTCGTTCCTGAGGCAATGACTTTACCTACCCGTAATGTTGTCCTCGGTTTATTATTTGCAGCCTACCCCATCACTCAATTTTTTGGAGCTCCCCTTCTAGGAGATCTCTCAGATCACTTTGGACGCAAACTCATTTTAAATATATCAACACTGTTTACTGCTTTTACTTTTTTTCTGACTGCTGTAGCCATTTTAAAGCACAACCTTCCACTTATATTCATAAGTCGCATCCTTGGAGGTTTTTTTGCAGGAAACGCCTCACTAGCCCAAGCTTCAGTCTCAGATCAAATCGAATCTAAAAAAAGATCCACCTACATGGCTCTTTTTACAGTGGTAGGTGGATTTGCTTGGATTATAGGCCCCTTTATTGGAGCAGTACTTTCAAATCCTAACATTGTGAGCTGGTTTAACTTTGATGTCCCCTTTTGGTTTTTAGGGCTTACTTTCTTAATATCTTGGGGTATTGTTTTAATCTCTATGCAATCAGATAGACCTGATAGCCAAACTGAAAAGCTTTCTTTTATCCAGTCTTTTAAAAATTTAGCTTCGATCTTTCACCAACGCATTATCGTACTTGCTTTTATAGCTTCAGGATTAGCGATGCTTGGATGGATGATTTTGAATAGTTTTACAGCCCCTTATCTCATGGAGAAGTATCACTACCATGAACACACGATTGGATACGTCTATGCGTACTACTCTGTTTTTTGGTTATTAGGTGGGCTCTTTGCCATGCTGTGGTTTAAAAAGCATCGGTCTGCAAAGCTCAACCTTTACTGTCTCTTTGTGATTCCATTCTTTATGATTTTATTTGTTTTCATTGATCACCCCTATGCTGTTCTATGGATCACCCCAATCCCGACCCTCTTAATGCCTATCTCTGTAGCTTCCTTTATGTCTCTTTTTTCTCACCTTGTGAGTAAGAAAATGCAAGGAAAGATTTTTGGAGGTTATACAGGGATGCTTGCTCTCGCTACGACAATAGCACCTGCTTTCTCAGGATGGGTTTCAAAGTATGGCTTAAACATTCCGTTTGTGTTTTGTAGTCTCATTCTTTTCATCACCTTCCTCACTTACTTGGTTTGGTATTTGAAATATAAAAAAGAAATCGAAGCACTAAAAATTTGAGCAAAAGGATTTAGCTCTAGATAGAGACGAGGTCAAAATGCCTCGTCTTTTAAAATGACCTTTAATTTAAGCTGCAGAAGGGATTTTACTAAATGAATGCTCTTGCATATGTGTATTAGGCGATTGATAATGAATTTCTGTATCAGGCCCTAAATGGTACATTGCATTTGTAAAACATGTAGCCACTCCCTTCACAAGAGCTATATCTGCAATTATAGCAGAACCCATTAAAGCTCCAATAACAGGGACTGATGTTGAAAACATCGAATCTGCCGCTGTCAATCCAGCTAATGCTAAAGCCGATCCTCCAACAAATGCTGCTGTTCCTACTGTAGCTCCTACTGCTGCAAAGGCAAACGTTGTTCCAACACTCTGCCAAACGATTCCTTTGAGTTCATTTTGATCTGTTTTTTTTACAATCTCTGCCCGATTGTATGGGTTTCCATTAACTTCTAGCGTTCCTGCAATCATACTCATACATCTACCTCTTTAGGTTGTTGGTTAAAGCGAATCAATTTAACTGCAGAGTATAAAGAAATAATTAAGATTTACAAAAGAAAAAAAATTAAGCAAAAAAAAGAGGTTGAAGTTTGCTCGTCTTGATAAAAAAGCATTGTTTAAGCGTTGGGATTTTGTTAATAGTCTTTATTATAGAATTTGAAGATTGCGAAGGACCGCTCTAATTTTAAATTGAGGTCCTAAATCGAGCGATATAAGTATAAAATTTATAAAAAAAGAATTGCCCAGGATAAGACTCGAACTTACACACCTTACGGCACCAGATCCTAAGTCTGGCGTGTCTACCAATTTCACCACCTGGGCAATGGAAATTGCACTGAAAAATTGGCTATTACTTTAATTTAAAGGGATAATAAATTTCAAGCGTTTCTCTTAAAAGAGTCCAATTGCCTTTAGAAAGATCAAAATGACAAGAAGTGGAGCACAAAATTTGAGTGTGATCCAAAAATAACCTTTAATCAAAAGATTATTCTCAAATAGGGATCCTGTTCCAATTTTTAGAGCTTTGTAAGCCTTTTTGAATCCCCATCTCCAAGCAACTAGTACAATAGCTAAAAAGCCACCTATTGGAACCATAATATCAAGTGCTATAAATGAGACAAGGTCAAAAAGGGTGTGTCCAAAAAGAGTGAATTTTTGAGCTATAAAGTTAGAGAGCACCATGGGAATTCCTAGTAGAAAGGCGCCGATACAAACGATTGTCACAGCCACGCGTCTTTTCCATTTACGTTCATCTATGAGATAGGCAATGAGTGGCTCTAAGGCGCTAATTTCAGAGGTTATGGCTGCTAGACTTAATAAAAGAAAGAATAGAACAGCTAGCAGATAGCCGAATTTAAGTTGGCTAAATGCCAATGGCAGTGTGTAAAAAATAAGAGGAGGGCCTTCTCCTGGAGAGAGGCCTACTGCAAACACAATAGGAAAAATTGCCATTCCGGCTAAAAGCGCTATAAAAGTGTCGATTAAAGCAATTGGGAAACAGCTTTTTGGTATGTTGTCTTCAGGAGAGAGATAGCTCCCATAAGTAACCATCGTTCCCTAGCCCTAAGCTCAAAGTGAAAAAAGAGTGTCCAAGAGCAATTAAAAAGGTGGTGGGAGTAATCAGGCTCCAATTGGGCTTAAAGTAAAAGGAGAGCCCTTTTTCAGCACCTGGCATAGTAAGGCCACTGATAACAAGTGCAATTAAAATAAGAATTAAGAAGGGAACCATTATTTTAGATCCCCTTTCAAGTCCCTTTCTAACTCCTGAATAAAGAAGTAGAAAGCAAAAGAACATAAAAAGAAGATGAAATCCAATCCCCCAAAAAGGGTTACCTACCAGATTTGAGAAGTAGGATTCTACTCCACTTAGGGTCTTAAACTGAGTTGCCTGTCCCGATATAGAAGCTATAAGATAGCCTAAGACCCAGCCTGCAATGACACTATAGAAAGAGCTAATGATAAACCCTGTAATAATAGTAAAGAGACCAGACCCTGTCCAAAAAGAGTCTTGTCCAAGCTTTTTAAAGGCTCCCGCAGGGTTCTTCTGAGCTGTTCTCCCTATTAGAACTTCAGAAATAAAAACTGGAAATCCTATTAAAAAGAGACAGACCAAATAGATACAGATAAAGGCAGCTCCACCGTGTTGCCCTACAATGTAGGGAAAACGCCAGATATTGGCTAAACCGACCGCAGACCCTGCTGCAGCAAAAATAAAGCCTACTTTAGATTTCCAACTTGCTCTTTTCATTTTTACAGATTTAGATAAAAGACTAAAATTTTATATATCTTTAACATTTTTTTCCAGATCAATAAATAATAAACAGAAAATATAAATATTATTTAATAGAGTTCTTTTAATTTCTCATTTAATTGAATAAAATAAGGACTGTAAATCAATAATATCCTATTTTTTTTACTCTTTCTTGTTCATAATGTTTTTCTTTTAACAACCCTGTATTTTTATGAAAAACGAAGATTCTTTTTTTGAAATCGATATTGTTGCTGTCAATTCTTCAGGTCAGGGCATTGGAACACTTGATGGTTTAAAAGTATTTATTGATTTAGCGCTCCCAGGGGAGCGTATAAAAGCTCAAATAATTGAGAAAAAAAAGAAGTATGCAATTGCTCGGTTAGTTAAAGTACTTGAGAAGTCTCCAGATCGACAAGAACCCATCTGCCCAATTTTCACCTTTTGTGGGGGTTGTCAAATCATGCACTGGAAGTACGACAAGCAACTGGAGTATAAGAGCCAAAGGGTTCAAGAAGCTCTCATGCGAATTGGGGGGCTAGAGAATCCTCCTGTACTGCCTTGTATCCCCTCTCCAAGCCCTCTTTACTATAGAAACAAAATACAACTTCCTTTCTTTGAAAAAGATGGACACGTCTCTATGGGGCTTTATAAGAAGCACTCCAATGAAGTGGTAGAAGTTGAAACGTGTTATATTCATTGTGAAATAGGCCAAAAAATTTATGCTTCATTGCAAGAGCTTCTTAAAAATTCACCTTTAAGAGTTTTCAATCCAGAGAAAAGAAAAGGATTTTTAAGACATCTTTTAATTCGTACAGCAGTTAAAACCCGTGAATGCCTCATTGTTTTTATCACTGCTTCCGGTCTATTTAAGAAAGAGCTTTTAGCAATAGCTGAGACGCTTATGGCAAAACACCCTGAGTTAAAAGGTGTTTTGCAAAATGTTAATAAAAAGAGGTTCAATTCTATTTTAGGTGATGAGCTCTTCACCTTAAAAGGTCGCCCTTATATCTATGAAGAAATCAAAGGTCTCCGTTTAAAAATCTCAGCCCATGCTTTTTTTCAAGTCAATCCAGCTCAAGCAGCCAACTTATACCAAACAGCAATTGCACTTGCAGACCTTAAAAAAGAAGATTCTCTTTTAGATGCTTACTGCGGAATCGGGATGTTTGCATTATTTGCAGCGTCTAAAGTTAAAAGTGTTCTTGGAATAGAGAGTGTCTCGTCTGCTGTAGAAAATGCTAAAGAAAACGCCAAATTAAATGAATTGCCTAATGTACGGTTTAAGTGTGATCGTGTTGAGCACGCACTTGACACCTTAACTTCTATAGATGCAGTTTTTGTAAACCCCCCTAGAAAAGGATGTGAAGCAAGTGTCTTAGAGGCCTTTTCAAAGATGAAAATTAAAAAAATCATCTATGTATCTTGTGACCCAGCAACCCTTTCAAGAGATATCGCTTACCTAAAAGATAAAGGTTATAACTTAATCAAAGTCCAACCCTTAGATATGTTTCCACAGACTACACATGTCGAATCTGTGGCTTTACTTGTTCGGGAAGATTAAAGAGCTGTTTTTTCAGAATTGAAAAATAAAGAGAGTTTCTTCAAACTCACAAAACTAAATTTAAGTAGGTTTTATGATTAAAAGAAATCCCTCGATGCAAAAGCTAACCTCAAGCTATCTCTTTTTAGAAATTAACAAACGAAAAAACGAATACCTAAAACAGCATCCAGAGAGCGCTCTCATCTCTTTAGGGATTGGAGACACTACAGAACCGCTCCCTGAGTGCGTTATAAAAGCCATGATGATGGCTTCTTTAGCGCTTGGCATACGAAGTGATTATACAGGCTACGGGCCTGAAGCAGGCTTATTAGAGCTTAGAGAGCAAATAGCTAGCACCTTTTATAAAGGTATTCAACCTGATGAAATTTTCGTTTCTGATGGAGCTAAGTGCGATACAGGACGCCTGCAAGTTTTATTTGGGGGTGACTGCTCTATTGGAATCCAAGATCCTTCGTATCCAGTTTATCTAGACGGCAGTCTCATTCAAGGCATTGAAAATATTCATTTAATGCCCTGTTTAGAAGAAGACAATTTTTTCCCAAATTTAGAGCTGCTACCTGAGCTCGATCTTCTTTATATTTGTTCCCCTAATAATCCAACGGGAATTGCTTATACAAAGCCACAATTAGAAGAGCTGGTTAATTACGCTCTTCAAACAAATACTCTTATTATTTTTGATGCGGCCTACTCAGCTTTTATTCAATCTCCAGACTTACCAAAGAGTATCTTTGAAATTGAGGGAGCTAAAAAAGTAGCGATTGAGCTCAATTCCTTTTCAAAATTAGCAGGTTTTACAGGAATTCGGTTAGGTTGGTCTGTCGTTCCTAAAGAGCTTAAATATCGAGATGGTACGTCTATTCACTCAGATTGGAATAGGATCACCTCCACCTTATTTAATGGCGCCTCTATTATTTCTCAGAGAGGAGGGCTCGCTGTTTTAACTCCTAAAGGATTTAAAGAAGTTCAAAATACAATAAGCTTCTACTTAGAAAACGCTTCTCTTTTAAAGAAGGCATTTGAGGATTTAGAGTTCAAAGTTTTTGGTGGCACTTCCGCCCCCTACCTTTGGATCAAAGTACCCGGGCTAAGCTCATGGGAAGCCTTTCAGATGCTCTTAGACAACGCTCAGATTGTTTCAACACCAGGCTCTGGATTTGGAGAAGCAGGAGAAGGCTTTATTCGTTTAAGCGCCTTTGGAAGTAGAGAAAACATATTAGAAGCTATAAAAAGGATCGAAATACATTTTAAAAGTCTCGTATCCTCTTAATATATTCTCAGCCCTCTTTAACATTTTGCGAGTGGAAGTGGCATCAATTACCTACTGAACAACAAAGCACAATAACTCTAAAAGATTTCGTAAGAGAGTGTGAAAAAGATTACTCTTTTTTCTCAAAAAAAGTATGAGTTTTACTTATTTTTTCACTAAATTTTTTCTTGCAAATATAGATCACAAAGCCCCCAAGGGTAGGAAACTTTATATTGTTGAGTCACCTTATATTCAGGTTCTTTTAAATATTCATTGAGATGAAAACTCGTTGTTAAAATCCGGACACCTGGTTTTAAAGGCTTCCACTTTTCAATGAGTTTTTGAATAAAAAGATCTGAAAAACTTGTTCCGTAAAAATAAATTAAGGTCGCTCTTGAATAGTCTACTTCTAAAATATCTTCTTCAAGAAAAGTAATGTTGTTCTGCCCGAGTTTCTTTTTGATTTGATTTGCTTTTTGAACGAATAGGGAGACTTTTTCTATAGCAACAACTTCACACCCTGAGATCTTTTGAAACCAGAAACTTACACGTCCTATCCCACTTCCTAAGTCAAACAAAACATCACGTGAAGTAATTGGCAAATATTGAATGAGTTTAGGGACGGTACTGACCCAGGTTTCTCCATAGCTATATTGAACTTCTCTAGGCTCTTTTTTGAAATGTTGTTTGCAAGCTTTGTAAGGATTAACTCTTAGATAACTTTTAAAATAAAGCAAATCTATTTTCCAAAGCGGTTCTTGAAAGTAGAAAGGAAGAATTCGAATTTGCTGCAGTGCTCTCAATATTGAAATTTTCAAACTGAGGGCAAAAAGTTTTAGAGTTTCCAAAAAGAGCTTACCAGTTAATAGTTTCACCTGGTTGTAACACACGAAAAGTGTTATGATCAAGCTCTGCTTCCTCCATACAGCAATAGAGGTCAAAGGGAGGTTGCTCTTTCCCCTCTTGAGAAAGAGTAAAGGTTTTAAAGTGACATCCCACACTGAGCTTAGAGCCCACTTCTCTATGAATATTTACAGACTCTTGAGGAGAAATATGCACTCTTTCCATAAATTTTTGGGGCTATAGGTACCTATTGGAATTAAAGAGAGATCCATTTTGTGATCAAAAGCCTCTCCTATTTCTTTAAACTGAACTGGATTGTAACCGGTATCTCCAACAAAATACATTTTTTTGCCTATCTTCAAAAATTCCACAACATAACCAAGCCAAAGAGTTTTGTTACTATCTGTCAAAGTTCTTCCTGAGAAGTGCTGCGAAGGAACTCCTGTTATTCGAAGATCAAGGTCACAGATTTTTAAGCTCTCACCCCATACAAATTCTGCGACTTTAAGAATTCCAAGACTGCTAAACCACTTTTTGACGCCTTTAGGAACCATCCAAAAAATCTCTGGGTATTTTTTGTGTAGATAGATCACTGTAGGTTTATCAAGATGGTCAAAGTGATTGTGACTAATTAAAACCACATTAATTTCAGGCAACTCATCTAAAGTTATTCCCGGCTCATGCTTTCGTTTAGGTCCTACAAATGAAACAGGCGAGCATCTTTCACTCCAAATCGGATCGGTTAGGATGCTCAGATTCTGATGTTCGACTAGAAAGGTACAGTGATTGACCCAGGTGACTTGAGGCTGATTTTTATCAATAGGAAGTTGTTTTTTAGGGTATTCGAAATTTTCAGGAACTTCTGCATACTTTTGTTGATCTTTATAGAGCCCCAAAGCAAAGGCGATCCAATGGGTAATTCCCCTATTCAACTTCCGTTGATAAGGGTTGCGATATTCCTTAGTAAATTTATTTTGTTCAACATCTTTCATATTTAAGAGTGTTTAGATTTAGCGTCCCTCTAGACTCGTTCTAAAAGAAGGATCCTTTTTTGACTACTTAAATTCTAAATATCTAATAATGAATAAATTAAACTAGAGCTTTTTTGTGAATTCATCTTCTTTGAGAATAGGAACACCCAATTTTTGGGCTTTCTCATATTTAGACCCAGGGGACGCTCCAATTAGAAGAAAATCAGTCTTTTTACTGATACTTGAGCTGACCTTTCCTCCCCGCTCTTTAATCAGGGTCGCAGCTTCATCTCGTGTGTACTCCCCTAAACTTCCCGTTAAAGCAAAGGTTTTTCCATAGAAAGCGTGAGCTTTGAGTACTTTAGGCTTTGAGGGAGAGACCCCTAGGTCTAGTAAAGCCTTGATTTCATCTCGATGATGCGGATTTTCAAAAAACTCTACAATAGCTTGAGCGACTTTCTCTCCTATCCCTTCAATAAGAACCAATTCTTCAAGTTTCATCTTAAAGAGCGTCGAGATATCATCAATGGCATGGGCCAGCTCTTCTGCAGTAGAGGCTCCCACATAACGGATATCAAGAGCCATAATAAATCTAGCAAGCGAAAGCTTTTTTGATTGTTCAATACTTTTGAGAAGTTTTGTAACCGATTTTGATTTAAATCCTTCAAGCTCAAGAAGTTTTTCTGCATCTAAACGGTAAATATCAGAAGGTGTTGTGACAAACCTTTTACTCATAAGCTGTTCAATTACTTTCAAACCCATATGATCAATATCCATCGCAACTTTACTCACAAAAAAAGTAATATGACGATAGTTCTTCTCAGGACAGTTTGAGTTTAGGCAACGAAATGCAACTTCCCCTTCTAATCGAATAACTTTTGCAGAACAACTCGGGCAGTTTTGAGGCATCTTCCAGGGGGCTGAACACTCGACTCTTTCTTTAAGCTGAACCTGCACAACTTTTGGGATAACATCTCCTCCCTTCTCAATGACAATAGTGTCATGCAATCTAATATCTTTGCGATCGATTTCATCTTGATTGTGAAGAGTCACTCTTGAAATCATACTTCCAGACACCCGAACTGGATCAAGCTCTGCTACAGGCGTTAAAACGCCTGTACGGCCAACTTGAATGACAATCTCTCGAATCGTTGTCGTCGCCTGTTCAGGAGCAAATTTATAGGCCACTGCCCATCTGGGTATTTTTGAAGTTGCACCAAGCTCCAGCTGAAGATCAAAATTGTCTACCTTAATTACAATTCCATCAATTTCATAGGGCAGTTTAGGTCTTAGGTCAAAAACACGATCTCGAAATGACCACACCTCTTTTTCATTTTTGGCAAGGGCTGTATACTTTAAAGTTGGGAGACCAAGCTCACTTAAATAAGCGTGCGAATCGTGCTGACTTATCACTGTATTTGATGAATCTTGAGCAATTGCGTAAAGAACTATCTGCAAGTTTCGCTTTGTAGTTTCATGTGGATTTAATAATTTTAAGGAGCCTGCTGCTGCATTCCTTGGGTTAGCCCAAACAGGCAGCCCGTCATCATCTCTTTGTTCATTTAACTTTTGAAAGGTTTTTAAATTCAAAAAAACCTCTCCTCTTACTTCTAAAGATGCTGGAGGTGTTTTTGTAGTTAATTTTAAAGGAAGACTAGAAATAGTTCTAATATTTTGAGTGACCTCATCTCCCATAAGTCCATTCCCTCTTGTCACGGCTCTAGTGAGAATCCCTTTTTCATAAAAAAGAGAGATCGCTGTCCCATCCATTTTAAGTTCCAAAGAATATTTAACCTTTTGATTAGGTAAATTCTTTTTAACCCGTTTGAAAAAATCTTGAACTTCTTCATCTGAATAAGTATTAGGCAAGGAGAGCATAGGGCTCAAATGCTTCACACTTGTAAAACCATCAGTTAAAGATTCGCCTACTCGTTGAGTTGGAGAAAATCTTTCTATCCAACTGGGATTTTTGGTCTCACAGTCTAAAAGCTCTTGCATGAGTTTGTCATATTCAAAATCAGAGATCTTGGGATCACACTCGACATAGTAAGCCTTATTGTGCTCCCAAAGTTGATGGCAAAGTTGGATGTATTGGTCTCTATTCATTTTTCAAATCGATCAAAGAAATACGTTTTAGATTTTTCAAAATTAAATGTAGATTTATTTTCGAAAATCGAAGACTTATTGTCTACCCGGATGCGGCATTTTTGTATAGGTTTTTGAAAAAAGAGTATTAAAGAGTGATCTGAAGAAGCTTTTATTTTGAGAAGCCTCAACTCTTTTTTACTCCATTCTAAATCGAGAGTAAGCCCTTCTTCTTTGAGTTTAAGAAGTCTTCCGCAAAACAGCTCTGGGGGCAAGTGTGGAAGTAGAAAAAGGGTTTTAGCTTCCTTAATAATAAAAAAAGATCGGATAGAAAAATAAAGTTCACTTAAAAGAGTGAAGGGAGAGGGTGGATTCTTAGAAGGCTTTGGAAGGGCATAACCTAAGTGAAAAATATCTTTTAGATGAGGCACAAAAAGTCCTGAAAATGAGCTTACTATCAAGGGCATTATATCAGAGACAATACAATCATGTTTTTTTTGTTTTAAATGATCTTGAAGCTGCTTTATAAAAAAAAGGCTCCCTTCTTTATTTTTCGATCGCTCAATTTTGCAATACTGGCCAAGCATAAAGAGAATTGGAAATATTTCTCTGACGTCTTTTCTTTCTAAAATACGTTCAATTTGTTGTTTTTTGTGTGACCCTAGAGACAATAATTCTAGATCAGAAATTAGGGGTATTGAAACAGAGTCAATTAAGATAAACTCCTTTTTCAATGCTATTTTTTGTGATCGAGGTCCTCCCTCAACTTTAAGGTCTATACTTTTAAAAGTATTTCTCTTCACAAAAAGGAGAAGAGCTTCACTATTGGAGTAAAGATCGTAGTGTACAACGCCCTTTTCGAAGGTGAGTTGTACTTCAATTTTTCCATTATAGAGATTGAAATGCGCTATAAAATTCTTAGGGGTCTCTTTGAAATTCAAGTGAGCTTGAAAAACAGGCGTTCCATCTTTGTAAATTTCAAAATAAGTGGGGTAGAGTTTAAACACGTGCTCTGTTTGAGGATAAGGAATTTCAATTCCGGGCACTAACGAGAAAGGTTTGAGCTTTTGTTTAATTTCAATTTGTTTCATTAAGTACCTTTCCAATTAATCCTTCAGGATTGTTTCCAGTTAGGAGAACTTTGATAAGAAGTTTGCATTAAGCGTTACGCCTGGAACAAGTACCCTTAAAAATTCTCAGTATGACCTACTGTCAAGACTCTTCAGAGTTTGCTTCTCGGTTAAAATAGTGACT
>FUWD013229709.1_pt1 | contig 17670 bp, 15 predicted proteins | sample 1063281 | NCBI WGS metagenome assembly FUWD01 (sample SAMEA79048168, study PRJEB19326) | metagenome | biome: marine | reverse complement strand
GAAACAGTTTATGCTTTTTGTTTTATGCTGTGTTTCAAAGTATTCTAAAAATCTTTAAATAACACCATTTTATAATAGAAAATTAAATTCAAAAAAAGGAATTACATTGTTTTTTAAGATTCTACTTTTGTAACAATTATTGGGTTATATACTTAAGAAGAAAACTACTTTTGTATAAAATAAAATTACATGTTTAAAGAAGGAACCAAACTTTTTAGTATTCTAAAAATGAGATGCCCTAAATGCAATAAGGGTCGTTTTTTTAAGAGCCACCCTTACAATTTTAAAAAAATTGGAGAGGTTAAAAAAGAATGTAGTAATTGTAATCTAAAATATGACATGGAACCAGGATTTTTTCAAGGCTCTTATTATGTTTCTTATGGTTTAGGCGTGGCACTATTTGTTGCAATATTTATACTAAAAATGTTGATTTTACCTGAATTAGCTTACCTTTCTACACTAATCTTAATGGTGGTTGTATTGCTTATATTAGCACCATTGCTATTTTCGCTTTCTAAAATTATATGGATTAATCTATTTGTTAATTTTGATAGTACTTATTTTAAAAAAAAATAACCAAGTGGGCGCATATAAGGTTATTCTCGAAAATTTTTAAAATGATGGAGATAGGATATCTTATAAAGCCTTACCATTACTTGTTTCTAAGGCTTTAAATGTTACAAACAGATTATAAATTTGACTTTATTCAAAATATCAATTATGAAAATAGAACAAATATATACAGAATGCTTGGCACAAGGAGCTTATTACATCGAGAGTAATGGGGAAGCTGCTGTAATAGATCCTTTACGTGAAGTAAAACCATATTTAAATAGAGCAGAGTTAGACAATGCAAAAATTAAATATATTTTTGAAACTCATTTTCATGCAGATTTTGTGAGTGGTCATGTAACTTTAGCAAAAGTAACTGGAGCTAATATTATTTATGGGCCCAATGCAAAAACAAGTTTTAATGCTATTATAGCAGAGGATAATCAGGTTTTTAAAGTAGGAAATATTACCATTACCGTATTGCACACACCAGGCCATACAATGGAAAGTTCTGTGTATCTTTTAAAAGATGAAGACGGAAAAGATCACGCTATTTTTAGCGGAGACACTTTGTTTTTAGGAGATGTTGGTCGCCCAGATTTGGCTCAAAAAACGGGAAGCTTAACAGAAGAAGATTTAGCAGGTTTTTTATATAATAGTTTACGCACCAAAGTAATGCCTTTGGCAGACGACGTTATTGTATATCCTGCGCACGGAGCAGGTTCTTCTTGCGGAAAGAGTTTAAGCAAAGAAACTATAGATACTTTAGGAAACCAAAAAGCAACAAATTATGCACTTCGTGCAGATATGACCAAAGAAGAATTTGTTAAAGAAGTAACAGATGGTTTATTACCTCCTCCTTCCTATTTTCCTTTAAATGTTCAAATGAATAAAGAAGGTTACGATGATTTTCAGGATGTATTAGCTCGCAGTGCCAAAGCGCTATCTCTAGACGCTTTTGAAGCTGCTGCAAATGAAACAGAAGCAATTGTTTTAGATGTACGCCATCAAAACGAATTTGCAAAAGGACATATTCCTAGATCTATATTTATTGGTTTAGATGGTAGTTTTGCTCCTTGGGTAGGTGCCTTAATCGCAGATGTCAAACAATCCATTTTGTTAGTAACTCCGATAGGTCTTGAAGAAGAAACAATTACACGCTTATCTCGAGTTGGTTTCGATAAAACAATGGGGTATTTAAAAGGAGGGTTTCTTACTTGGAAAAAAGCTTCAAAGGAATATGATACCGTTACTTCAATTATAGCCGATACACTTAAAGGAGTTAAAGAAGACGAAGATGTTCTTGTATTTGACGTAAGAAAAGAAGGAGAATTTTTATCTGAACATGTTTTAGATGCAAAGCACACTCCTTTAAATTACCTAAATAATCATTTAACAGCGTTTCCAAGTAAAAAAACTTTTTATTTGTATTGTGCAGGAGGATATAGATCGATGATTGCTGCTTCTATATTAAAAAGCAGAGGAATCCATAATTTTATAGATATTGCAGGTGGTTTCGAAGCCATAAAAAAATCAGAAGTACAAGTATCAAATTATGTATGCCCATCAACTTTATAATCAGTATGCTATAATTATACAATGCGTTAAGATATACGTTTTAATGAACCTTTTAATCTTTTGGGAGTTATGAAGGAATGGAATTCAGAAAAAAACCCTAATGATTGTTATTAAATCTCAATAATTTAGAAGGATACTTAAGTCACAAAATAAGAAACTCTAATGAATTTTTATTTTTTATTTTTGGAAAAACCATAGGTGTTTTGACGAATAAAACCTTTTGGAAATGAAGCATCTCCTGGAAACCCTAATTCAACTTTACCACTGTCCTCTGGAATATAATTCGTTTTAAAAATATAATCCCAAAGACTTAAGCTAATTCCAAAATTAACACCATATTTTCCTTCTGGAACATCATGTGCATGGTGATACAAATGCATTACCGGGTTATTAATTAAATATTTAAATGGACCGTACGTAATTTTAACGTTTGAATGATTAATATGACCTATAATAATTGCAATAAAGTGTACAATAAAGGCCTGCTGTGGTTCAAATCCAAACAAAATCATAACTCCAAATGTTTTCAATGGTTTATAAAAGATGTTTTCCATCCAATGATATCTTAAATGTGCTGCAAATCCCATTTCTTTTACACTGTGGTGTACTTTATGAAATTTCCATAGTGCAGGGTATTTGTGTAATAAAGTATGCGTAAACCATTGTACAAAATCTAATACTACAAAAAAGACAATTAATTGCAGTGCCATTGGCCAATCTGAAGGATTGAAAAGAGCAAAAGAGACACCTGTAATACCCATATCTACAGAGGCTATTTGTAGTATTTTATAAAAACCACTTATAGCTGTAGAGAAAATGAAAAAATTAAAGAACATATAAAATCCGTCTAACCAAAAATCTTTTCTAAATATAGCTTGTTCTTTGCGCCATGGAAACACCATTTCTAAACCCCAAATAAACAAAGAGATCAAAATAAGACCCCAAAAATAATTAGTATAAAATGGCACTTCAAAAATAATAGATTTCCACGTCCAATCTAAAGTCCCTTTAAATGAGCGTATAAATGCGTTTACGTATGAGTTCATCTTTAATTTTTATTTTATGAATAGCCTTTCTTTAATAGTTGGCTCGTCAAAATAACATCCTTCTATCCAAAAGGTATTTTAATTTGTTACGTTCATCCAAACGCAAAAATAGCAGAGCAAAAGCCACTAAAACAATACGCACTAATGGTATCTTCTCTGGTTGCAAATTTACCATAAATATTTCTTCTTTTGACAATAGCTATTTTAAGAATTATTCTTCCCATATCATCAAGGCCTTTTTATGAATAACAATAATTTATTTTGATAGCTTACTGTTCTTTATTATAAAATGGCAAAATGTTTAACCTGCTTTAAATACTAAAGATAAAGGATGATTGTACCTCTTTTATACTATTAATAAGCAGTAAAATTATATTTTAAACTAAAGGTAAAAAAGCAAACTTTAATCTCAATTCATTAAATGTATTTATATTGCAGAAAATCTAAAAGTTGAAAAGAGTTATAGTAAGCGTTACAAATGATATATCTACAGACCAAAGAGTAGCTAAGGTTTGTAAAACTTTGATTCAAAATAACTTTGAAATTTTAGTAATAGGAAGGGTTTTACCTAATAGTATTTCTTTAAAAAGAAACTACAAAATAAAAAGATTTCGTTTATTATTTAATAGCGGTTTGTTCTTTTATGCAGAATACAATCTTAGGTTATTTTTCTATTTACTATTTACAAGAAAAGACATTTTACTAGCCAATGATTTAGATACATTACTGCCAAATTATTTAATAAGCTTGCTACAGAACACAAAAATTATTTTTGACAGTCATGAACTTTTTCCTGAAATCCCTGAATTAGTCAATAGAGTTATAGTAAAAAAAGTATGGCTTTCTTTAGAACGTTGGATAGTGCCCAAACTAAAAAACAACTATACAGTATGCAATAGTATTGCTGAATTTTACAAAAATAAATATCAAACTAATTTTGAAACTATAAAAAATCTTCCTACCAAAAAGGAGATAGAGAAAGGAGTATTTCCTTTTGATACAGATGGTAAAAAAATAATTTTATATCAAGGTGCTTTAAATATTGGACGAGGTATTGAGTTAATGATTGAAACAATGTATTTTCTTGAAAACCATCTATTAGTACTTATTGGAAGTGGTGATATTAGTGCATCTCTAAAAGATAAAGTTTCTGAAAAAAATCTAAATGACAAGGTTTTCTTTTTGGGTAAAATAAACCCTGCAGCATTGCATAAATTAACACCATTAGCAGACTTAGGTCTTAGTTTAGAAGAAGATTTAGGGCTGAATTACAGATTTGCTTTGCCGAACAAAATATTTGATTATATACAAGGAGAAGTGCCTATTCTGGTTTCAAATTTACCCGAAATGAGCCAAGTAATTAAAGTATATAACGTTGGGGAAATTGTAAAAAATAGAGCTCCTGAGAAATTAGCAAGTCAAATAAAAGAAGTTTTAGAAAAAGAATATACTAAGGAATTAAAATTAGCAAAAACAGCGCTTATCTGGGAACAACAAGAAGAAAAGTTAATAGCAATATTTAATAATTCAAAATAACTACTTTTTGTATTGATGGGGGTTTTCTCGAATCCCTTTTTTAAATAGTTTGCGTATATTAGATCGTAAAGTATTATCTAACCTCAAAAATAAATCTTTTACTTTTTCTGAGGACCTTCCTCTAAAGGTTGTTACATGAAATTTATCTGACTCTAAAAAAGGTTGCTTTGAAAAATAATAATTAGAAATGCAACATCTTATATCTTCTTTTAATACTTTACTTACAGAATGCCAAGATTCTTGATGGGTTGTCATTACTACCAGCCTATTAAATTTACTTTCTATAGTAGTTTGTGCTTGTTTTAAACCTTTTGGCCATACTTCTAAATTACCACCATTTTCTATGGTCCAATTTGGGGTAACATAATACAACAAGTTTAAAACACGCCACCTGTTTCTATCTTTGTCATGAGAATTGTCTAAATGTGGATTTAGAAAATTATCTTTTCCCATTAAAGACAGACCGCCAGCATATAAATTTTCATCACCATAAACTTCTTCTAAATCGCAAATTTCTGAAATTAACTGAATTACTTTTTTATCTTGAAAAGCATAAATCACTTGCTCTAAAAGTGTATCATAACTATCCATTTGATACGCTGTAAATTTAAACTCACGTAAATTTTTCTTACGAATGGCTTTATCTATACCAGGAAATTTATTATGAATTTCTAATGCCAATTCCTTAGGCAATAAATCATCTATAAAAAAATAGCCAATAGTATCTTTCGATTTTAAAAACTGCATTTTTAAAAGCTCTCTGTTCGCTGTTAAATTATCAAAAATAAGTTGTGCTATTTCGGTTTTACGAATCTTCATAAATCTTTAGTAAAGTATAAATATATTCATTTTTTAAATTTTACATTTGTATTTAATGAAAAAAAGTATACATCTTGTTTCTTTTGATATTCCATACCCACCAAATTATGGCGGAATTATAGATATATATTTTAAAATAAAAGAATTACATAAGTTAGGTATACAAATATACTTGCATACTTATCTTTTTAATGATAAAACAGAACAACCTGAATTAGAAAAATATTGCGAAAAAATATTTTATTACAAACGGAAAAATGCTTTTTTGTCTTTATTTTCTAAATTACCATTTAGAGTTCAAAGTAGAAGTTGTAATAAACTAATTGAAAATCTTAAAAACTTACAGTTCCCAATAATTTTTGAAGGTTTACATACTACCTATCCACTTAAAAAATATAATTTTAAAAACACTTACATTAGAGCGCATAATATTGAGCATAACTATTTTTTAGGGTTATCTAAAAGCGAAAAAAACATATTTAAAAAAGTGTTCTTTCTACTAGAGTCCATCAAACTAAAAAAGTTTGAAAACATATTAGAAAAAGCATCAGGTATTTTCTCAATTTCTCCTTTCGAGCAAGCATATTTTACTAAAAAATATGGAGCAAAAACAGTTTATATCCCAGTGTTTCACGACACAAAAAACACAACGCATACAGAGGAAAAAGGAGATTTAATAGTATATCATGGTGATTTGAGAATTGCCGATAACGTAAGAGCTGCTTTATTTTTAATTGATGTATATAAAAATACATCATTTCAGTTTGTAGTTGCAAGTAGCTGTAAAAATAAGACCGTTCTTAAGCAAATTAAGAAGTATCATAATCTAAATTTTAAAGACATTCCTACTCAAGAAAGTTTAGAACAATTGTTTAAAAAAGCACAAATAAATACACTATTCACCTTCCAGAAAACAGGTATTAAGTTAAAATTATTAAATACGTTACATCAAGGAAAACATATTATTTCAAACACACAAATGATAGAAGACACTGGGCTTGAATCATTATGTGAATTAGCAAATACTAAAAAAGATATCTTAGAAAAAACATCGAAACTACTTGAGCAAAAATTTTCTAAAACTCACGTAATAGCGCGAAAAGAAAAATTATTAGATTTTAATACTATAGAAAACGCAAAAAAAATAGTAGCAATTATATTTAAACAGTAGCTTGTTGTAAAACTTCAAATAACTTACCACCTTCACACTTTAATGTTTTCTGCTTAAACTTTACAATTAATTGATAATCGTGAGTAGCCATTAAAATAGTTTTTCCGTTTTTAGAAATTTCATTTAAAAGTTCCATTACCTCTAAAGATGTTTTTGGATCTAAATTACCAGTTGGTTCATCTGCTAAAATCAATTCAGGATCATTTAAAAGGGCTCTTGCAATTGCTACTCTCTGCTGCTCACCGCCAGAAAGTTCAAATGTATTTTTATAGTATTGAGATTTTAAACCCACTTTATCTAATACCTCATAAATTTTTTCTTCCATAAGTTTGTTGTCTTTCCAGCCAGTTGCCTTTAAAACAAACTTTAGATTTTCGAAAATATTTCTATCATTTAATAACTTAAAATCTTGAAATACAATTCCTATTTTTCTTCTTAAAAACGGAATTTCCTTTTCTTTTAAACCTTTTAAATCAAACCCTACAATACTTCCAACTCCTTTTCTTAGTTGCAAATCTCCATATAAGGTTTTCATTAAACTACTTTTTCCACTACCCGTCTTTCCTATTAAATAACAAAATTCTCCTTTATTAATAGTTAAATTTACTTTAGAAAGAACCAAATTATCTCTTTGATAAATTTCTGCATTTTCTAGATGTAAAACAAGATTGCTCATAATATTAGGTAGTTTCTACAAACTTAAAAGTTTCTAACGATTTTTTACTATGAATTCATAACAATTCTTACTTTTGATTAAGAATTTGAGATTCTTTTGTGTTCTCCCCAACAAAACAAAGAATTATTCGTTATCTATCGAGAGAAATAAAATTTATATGAAATATCATTTTTTTAAAAAAGAGATGCTTTCTTTGTGTTTTTTCTTTGTTGCCCTTCCTTTTTTATCGCAACAAACAATTGCGAATGCAACAGATATAACTAACTATAATTCTGGCTTAAACTTATACAACACAAAAGCATATGCTGCTGCACAAAAGATGTTTTACACATTTCGTAAAACTAAAAATATTGGTTCTAATTTAAAAGCTAATGCTTCATACTACGAAGCAATGTGTGCCATAAAACTAAATCAGCAAGATGCAGATAAAAAGGTGCTTTCATTTGTAGAAAAACATCCAAATAGCAACAAAAGAAATGGTGCTTTTTTTAATGTTGGAACCTATTATTTTGCGAATAAGAAAGCTGCTTATGCTCTAAAATGGTTTCAAAAAGTAACTATAGATGAACTTTCTGATGAAGACCAAAAAGAGTTGAATTTTAAAATGGGCTATTGTTTTTTAATGACCAATAATTTAGCTTTAGCCAATAAGCGTTTTTTACCATTAATTAATGATGCCAAATATGGAAATGATTCTAGGTATTATTATGGTTTTATAGCTTATAAATTAGAGGATTATGATATTGCAGAATCTACATTAAAAGAAATTGCAGACAATGAATCTTACCGGGCTGAAATTTCTTATTACTTATTAGATATTAGTTTTAAATTTGGAAATTTTGAGCGTTGTATAAAAGTTGGATTAGAATTATTTTCAACAATAGAAAAAAAATTAAAATCTGATGTATCTAAAATTATTGGTGAAAGCTACTTCAATCTGAAAGAGTATGCAGCTGCCATTCCTTATTTAAAAGACTATGGAGGAATTAAAGGAAAATGGAATAATACAGATTTTTATCAATTAGGATATGCATATTATAAGCAAAAAGATTTTAAAAATGCAATCAATAATTTTAATAAAATTATTGATGAGAAAAACACTGTTTCTCAAAATGCATATTATCACCTGGGTGAATGCTACATGAACCTTGACAAAAAAGCAGCTGCGTTAAACGCTTTTAGGTCAGCTGCAGAAATGAGTTTTAATAAAAGCTTACAACAAGATGCAGCACTAAATTATGCAAAATTAAGTTATGAAGAAGGAAATCCCTTTGAAGCTGTAGCTGCCGTTTTACAAAACTATTTAAAAAAATATCCGACATCTAAAGAATACGCTAAAATTAATGAATTGCTAGTTTCTTCATTTCTAAATGAGCAAGATTACCAAGGAGCTTTAAAATTTTTATCACAAAAAAAATCTAAAGAAAACAGAGCATTTATACAAGAGATTTCATTGTATCGAGGTATTCAACTATTTAATGAGAACAGCTATAAAGAGGCTTTATTACTATTTGTTGAAGGAAAAAAATCTAGCAACATTGAAATCAATCAAAAATGTAGGTATTGGGAAGCCGAAACTACTTACATGTTGCAAGACTATGAAACTGCATTCATAAAGTTTAGCACTTTAAATAGGTTGGTAAAACAGAAAAATATAGACACTTTTATCTTACTAGATTACAATATTGGTTATTGCCATTTTAAATTAAAAGAATATACCAAGGCATCGAAAGCTTTTGATATGTTTCTGCAAAAAGATGCGATTCCAGATGCCATAAAATATGATGCATTTACACGTTTAGGAGATAGTTATTTTGCAACAACAAATTATAAAAAGGCAATTATTGCCTATGAAAACGTAACAGATGATTTTGGCATAGGTACAGATTATGCGACCTATCAAATAGGAATGAGTTATGGTTTTATAAATCAAAATGAAGCAAAAATAATTGCACTTAAAAAAGTAAATAGTGCATTCCCTATTTCAAACTTAAAAGATGACGCTTTGTATCAAATAGGAAATACCTACTCCGCACTTAAAGATTCTAAAAATGCACACATTGCCTATAATAGGCTAGCAGAGAAACACCCAAAAAGCATCTTTTTATCTAGAGCGCTGTTAAGGCAAGGTTTGCTTTACTTTAATAACAATGCTTACAAAGAGTCTTTAATAAAATACAAAACAGTAGCTGCAAAATTCCCTAATTCCCCAGATGCTTTAGAAGCGGTTACCAATGCAAGAAAAGTATATATAGAAGAGGGTAATTTAAATGATTACGTTGCTTGGATAGCTACTTTATCGTTTATAAATAGCACCAACTCACAATTAGAGACTACTACATTTGCAGTAGCAGAAAAAAAATATTTAGATGCTAATAATGCAAAAAAAACTATAGAGAGCCTTAAAAAATACAATAAAGAATTCCCTGAAGGGGCTTATAAAATAAAAGCGCATTATTATTTAGCAGATGTACTTTTTAAAGAAAAGCTTTTTCAAGAAGCAATTCTCTATTATACTTTTGTTACTGAAGAAAATCGTTCTGAATATTCTGAAAACTCTCTAAATAAATTATCTCAAATCTATTTAAATAAAGACGATTTTAAAAGTGCGCTTCCAATTTTAAAAAGATTAGAAGAAGAGGCATATATTTCTGAGAATATTCTTTTTGCACAAAGTAATTTAATGAAAGGCACTTATGAAACAGAAGCTTATGAACTTGCAATTACGTATGCTGAAAAAATATTAAGAAAAGGAAAAATAAGCAATAGATTAGAACACGATGCTAAAAAAACAATTGCGAGAGCTTCTATTAAAAATAGCGATTTTATTAGTGCTGAGGAGTATTATGCTGAAATAGAAAAAACTGCGGACGGCGAACTTAAGGCGGAAGCTTTATATTACAATGCATTTTTTAAAAATCAGAAAAATAAATATGAAGCATCTAATAAAGTGATACAAAAATTAATTGCTAAATACACTGCTTATAAATACTGGGCAGTGAAAAGTTACGTAATAATGGGTAAAAATTATTATGCTTTAAATGATGTGTATCAGGCTAATTTTGTTTTGGAAAATGTAATAAAAAACTTTAAAGAATTTAAAGATATTATAGAAGATGCTCAAACCGCATTAAATAAAATAAAACAAAACGAAGCCAAAAAAAATAATTCAGTAACTCCGCAAAAAAAGAAATAATGAGAAAATGCTTTTTCCTTTACGGTATTTTAATAGTAGTTTTTTCTTCAAATGCGCAAGGAAAAAAAAAGGATACAATTATAAAAACTGAGATTGTAAACATAATTACGAAATACAATCCTAAAATTTCAGACGCAAAAAAAATAAGAAATAATCCGAAAATAACTCTACTAAAAAAAAGCGATAAGAAAAAATTAAAATACACCATTTTCTCTGCTCCTGTTGCCTCTACATTTATTCCTAAAACAGGAGTTGTAAAAAATATAAATATTGGTGTAAAAGAAAGAATTTATAATAATTATTTGGCAGTTGGCTATGGTAATTATGCCAGTACTTATGCAGAACTATTTATCCACAAGAGTACTCGTTTTAAGAATGATTTTGCCATCCACACTAAATATAACGGCTCAAGAGAAAATGTTGAAAAAACTAGTTTGAATAGCACTTTTTTAAATTTTAATATGGCAACTTTCTTCAAACAGCAAGAAAGGTATTTTGATTGGCAAGTAAGTTTAGATGCAGCACAAAACAATTATAATTGGTATGGTTTACCAACTGATAAAGTTTTTACAGAAAACACGATAAAAAGTATTAATGAAGCGCAAAAATATACTCATTTAAAGCTAGAAGGAGATTTTAATTTTCATGATTCTTACATAGATATTAGTAAAATTTCTGTTTCTCACTTTACAGATAAATTTAATAGTTCGGAAACACTTGTGAATTTTGAGACAAAATTAAATTTTCCTTTAGATAGATTAAGCGCTCATTTAAATGATATTTCAATACATACCGGAGTCGTCTTTTTAAAAGGTAGTTTTGAAAACAATTATGCGAATTCTAGTGAAATAAACTACAATATAATCACTGCAAAAATAATTCCTAATTACAAATTAGAATATTTAGGCGTTTCTTTAAGGGTAAGTTTAAGAACTTTTATCTCATTAGATCTAGAAAATGACGTTACTAATTTTTTTATGTTTCCTAACTTACTTTTACAAACAAATATTTTAAAGAAGTACATAAATGGATATGCTGGTTTTTCAGGAGATTTAGAAACCAATACATACAAGAAGTTTACAGAAATAAACCCGTATGTTTCGCCAACTTTATTCATAACTCAAACTGTACAATCTTCAAATTTATTTATTGGTTTCAAGGGAAATATTACGCGAAACCTGAACTACAATATAAAGGCAAGTATTACAAAAGAAGAAGACAAACCTTTATTTTTAAGAAATAATTCTAAATCTAACGGCATTGCAACTAGCTCCGATGGAAAAGCTTTAAAAGGCTACGAATATGGAAATTCTTTTAGTATTTATTATGATGATGTAAATACCACCTCTATTTTTACAGAAATTGAATACATTTTTGATAAAACCTTAACTTTTGCAACACAAATTAAATATGACAATTATACAACTTCTGCAGCACTAGAAAATTGGAATCTACCTGTTTTAAAAGCTTCCTTTCTTGCGAAATTTAAAAATGAAAAATGGTACGCTACTTCAAATATTTATTATAGAACTGAAAGCAAAGGTGCGCAATATGCTTCAAAATTTCCATCGAGCATAAATGGTGTAACAACAATATCTTCTTTTGTAGATGTTAACTTAAATGGCGGGTATCATTTTAATGATAAATTTTCTGCTTTTTTACAAGTAAACAATATATTAAACACAAATTATCAAATTTTTTCAAATTTTGATACGCAAGGATTTCAAGCTTTAGCCGGACTTACTTATAAATTTGATTTTTAATTTTATTCAAAAAAAGCTTCTAGAAATGTGATTATTACGATAATAATTCCAAGAAAAAATCAAATATAAATAAAGTACTTTCTCATTTCATTTTTGTAGTTTTATAAAAACTAATTTTTGCAAATATGAAAAAAATACTCCTCTTACTTTTTGTCTCTTTTTTTGTTAGTTCGTGTAACACCAAATCAAAACAAAAAGTAACTCCGACTTTTTCTCCTCAAGAAATAATAGATTCTACCAATATCAAAAATTTATTTAATAGTGTATTAAAAGATGGCAAATCCTATGAATGGTTAAGAGATTTAACTCAGAACATTGGCGGCAGATTATCAGGTTCACCAGAAGCGGCTAAAGCTGTGGTTTGGGGAGAGAAATTAATGAATACAATTGGTTTAGACTCTGTTTGGCTTCAGCCCGTAATGGTGCCCCATTGGGTGCGAGGAGTAAAAGAAATTGCAATGTATACTATAAACGGAGTAGAAAAAAACGTACCAATTTGTGCTTTGGGTTTCTCTATAGCAACACCTAATACAGGAGTTTTAGCTGAGGTTATCGAAGTAAAATCTCTAGAAGAAGCAGCCGCTTTAGGTGAAAAAATGAAAGGCAAAATTGTATTCTTCAACAGATCATTTGATAATACTTTAATTAATACATTTAGTGCATATGGTGGCTGTGTAGATCAAAGAGTGCAAGGTGCTGCGATTTGTGGAGCGTTTGGAGCTAAAGGTGTAATTGTGCGCTCTATGACTAATTCCGTAGATAATTACCCGCATACAGGAACTATGACATATAATGATTTACCACAAGAACAATACATACCTGCCGCAGCAATTAGTAGTAAGGCTGCAAATATACTAAGTACAGATTTAAAGAAAAATCCGACTTTAAAATTCTACTTTAAACAAAACTGTAAAACTTTGCAAGACGCACCTTCTTTTAATGTTGTTGGTGAGATTAAAGGAACAGAGACGCCAGAAAATATTTTTGTTGTTGGAGGTCATTTAGACTCCTGGGATTTGGGAGAAGGAGCGCATGATGATGGCACAGGTGTTGTGCAATCTTTAGAAGTTGCCTATTTATTTAAAAAAAATAACATCAAACCAAAAAACACCATTCGAATTGTGTTTTTTATGAATGAAGAAAACGGAACACGTGGTGCAAAAAAATATGCAGAATTGGCAAAACTTAATAAAGAAAATCATATTGGTGGTTTAGAATCTGATGCTGGCGGTCATACACCAAGAGGCTTTTCTATTCAAGCAAATGCATCGAACACAAAATTATTACAAAGCTGGAAAAAACTTTTATCTCCATATGGTTTGCATGATTTAAAAGCAGGCGGTTCTGGTGCAGATATCGCTCCTTTAAAAGGAGAAGATGTAACCTTAGTTGGTTACAGACCAGATAGTCAACGTTATTTTGATTATCATCATACAAGTAGAGATACTTTCGATAAAGTTAATAAACGTGAACTAGAGTTAGGAAGTGCTTCTATGGCAAGTATTGTGTATTTAATGGATAAATACTTATATAAAAATGTTTCAGTAAAACCATAAATACCATGCAAACCACTGTGCTTTTTTTAAGAATTCTATTTGGAATCCTTTTTTGTTTTGCAGGAATTATGCACCTCATTAGACCAAATTTTTTTAAGAATTTTATTCCTAATTTTTTACCAAAACTAGCCGTAAATTATATTTTTGGGGTACTTGAATTCATTTTAGGTCTGTGTCTTTTTTTCGACTCGACTATAAAAAATGCAGCTGTAGGAGTCTTTATTTTGCTACTTATTTTTCTACCCATTCATATTTGGGACGCAACTAAGGTTAAACCAGCTATTGGTTCTAAAAAGGTAGCTTTTATTAGAATTCCGTTACAATTTTTATTAATGTATTGTACTTATATTATATATATAAATTCCTGAATTAAAGAATCAAAAAAATGAAAAAAAACCTTTTACTCCTCATTACTATACTGACCGTTTTTTCCTGTAGTAAAGAAAAAGTAGATTTAATTGTAATCAATTCAAATACTTATACAGTAAATACTAGTTTTGATCAAGCAGAAGCTTTTGCTATTAAAGATGGTGTATTTGTAGCTGTTGGAAAAAATGAAGAAATTACAGGTAGGTATCAATCTGACAAAATTGTAAATGCAGAAAATAAAACCATAGTTCCTGGTTTAATAGATGCGCATTGTCATTTTTATAGAATGGGTTTGCAACAGCAAAAAGTTTCTTTAGAAGGCACTAAAAGTTATGATGAAGTACTAGAGAAGCTTGTCGCTTTTCAAAAAGAAAAAAATACCAATTTTATTACAGGGCGCGGTTGGGATCAAAACGATTGGGAACTAAAAGAGTTTCCAACTAAAGAAAAGCTAGATGCTTTATTTCCCAAGATTCCTGTAGCTATTGGTAGGGTTGATGGGCATGCTTTATTAGTGAATCAGGTTGCAATTAATATGGCTGGGATTACCAAAAACACAAAGGTATCTGGTGGAGAAATAATTTTAAAAAATGGAAAACTTACTGGTGTTTTAATTGATGCTGCAATGGACTTTATTAATTTTCCAGAAACCTCAAATAAAGAAGCAATTCAAGGTTTATTAGATGCTCAAAAAATAGCCTTTTCATATGGATTAACAACTGTAGACGACGCAGGATTAGATAGAAACACAATAGAATTAATAGACAGTCTGCAAAAAGCTAAAAGTTTAAAAATGCGCATATATGCGATGGTTTCGGCAGATAAACAGAAACAAATTAACTATTACATAAACAAAGGAAAACTAAAAACAAAGAGATTAAATGTGCGTTCTTTTAAAGTGTATGGAGATGGAGCTTTAGGCTCTAGAGGTGCTACAATGCGTACTTCATATTCAGATAGAGACAATCATTTTGGAGCATTAATTTATACGCCAGAAAGATATCAGGAAATTGCAAAACAAATTGCAGCTTCAGACTATCAAATGAATACTCATGCTATTGGAGATTCTGCAAATACCTGGATGTTAAAAACCTACAAGGAGGTATTAAAAGACAGTAAGAATAGGCGCTGGAGAATTGAACATGCTCAAATAATTTCCGAAGAAGATTTTAATCATTTTGATAATATTCTACCTTCGGTGCAACCAACACACGCTACTTCAGATATGTATTGGGCAGGAGACCGAGTTGGCACAAAGAGAATGAAGGGTGCCTATGCATTTAAAAAACTATTAAACACTTACGGAAAAATTGCTTTAGGCACAGATTTTCCTGTAGAACAGGTAAATCCGTTTTTAACTTTTTACGCAGCAACTATAAGAAAAGATACAAACAATTATCCGAAAGATGGGTTTCAAATGGAGAATGCATTAACAAGAGAAGAGACTTTAAAAGGAATGACTATTTGGGCTGCATACTCAAATTTTGAAGAAGATGAAAAAGGAAGTATCGAAGTTGGTAAGTTTGCCGACTTTGTTATTTTAAATCAAGATATTATGAACGTAGAAGGCCGTGACATTCCTAAAACGAATGCAATATCAACTTATTTAAACGGAGAAAAGGTTTATTAAAATAATCAGAGTATATTCGCCTAAAATATAAAAAACACGAAATGAAATTTTATTTATATATTATTTTTTCAGTACTCATTTTTACATCATGTGCTAAAGATACCAACTTTGAACCTCAGACAGAAGCAGATATTATTGCGTACATAGAGGCTAATGATTTAGATGCAACCAGAACTGATTCTGGATTATATTACGTAATTGATAATGGTGGTTCTGGAGCAAGACCTACAAGCTCTTCAAACGTTACAGTGGCTTACAAAGGATATTTTTTAGACGGTAATACTTTTGACCAAAGTAGTGATGCTGGTATTTCTTTTGGATTAAACCAGGTAATCCCCGGATGGACTGAAGGAATTCAACTTTTTAAAGAAGGTGGAGAAGGAATGTTATTAATTCCTTATAATTTAGGATATGGAATTAACGGACGTTCTAGCATTCCTGGTGGTTCTGTTTTACTTTTTGATATCAAATTAATTAGGGTAAACTAATTTTTAAAAAAATGAAACCCTACTTATACCTGTTTCTTTTTATATTTATTTATTCATCTTGCTCATCTTCCGAGTCTATAGAAGAAGTAGAACTTATTGATTATGATGCTTTAAATGAAACTGAAATACAAAACTACCTTTCTCTAAATAATTTAAATCCACAAAAAAGTAGTTCTGGCTTATATTATATAATTACAGATGAAGGAATTGGAAATTCACCAACACTTTTATCAAATGTCAAAGTTAATTTTAAAGGTTACGGTACAAATGGTGTTATTTTTGAAGAAAGCCCTGATGAGGGTATTGATTTTAATTTAAATGATCTAATTATTGGGTTTTCTGAAGGAGTAACCTATCTCAAGGAAAATGGCGAAGCAACTTTAATAATTCCTTCAAAAATTGGTTACCCCAATAATTTACTACCACCTCATAGTCTTGGAGGAAAAGTAATTATATTCGATGTCAAACTAATTAAAATCAACTAAACAACCAGATTTAAAACGCATAAAAAAAGCGAAACTTACTAAGTTTCGCCTTTTTTAATTTAAGAAATAATTGGCTTTATAAAATCATCTATTTTCCCTACTCCATTAATTCCTAAGTGCTTTATAAAAGCGGAACCTACAATTGCTCCATTTGCATAAGAACAAGCAGTATTAAAAGTAGTTTTATCTGATATACCAAAACCTATAATTAATTTACTTTCCAAATTCATTGCATATATTCTCTCGAAATAACCGATTTGAGCATTAGAGATTTCTCCTTTTGCACCAGTAATTGATGCAGATGCTACTACATAAATAAATGCCTTAGAATAGGAATCTATCTTTCTAATTCGATCTTCTGATGTATGAGGTGTTATTAAAAAAATGTTTGTAAGTCCATATTTTTCAAAGAGTTGTTTATAGTGGTTTTCAAACTCCACCATCGGTAAATCTGGAAGAATTACAGTATCTATACCACAATCTACACATGCTTGACAAAATTTTTCTTCACCATATTTCAATAACTGATTCAAATAACCCATGGCTATCAACGGAGTCTTATTTGTTTCTTTAATCGTTTTTAATTGATCAAAAATAACATCTAAATTAATCCCGTTTTCTAAAGCTTCGTGACTACTTTCTTGAATAGTCGGCCCATCCGCTAAAGGGTCTGAATAGGGCAAACCAACTTCTATGAAATCTACACCACTTTCTTCTAATGCTGAAATTACATTAGTGGTATCTTCTAAATTGGGGTACCCACAAGTAAAATAAATGGACAATACATTTTTATCTTTTTTCTGAA
>FUWD013231122.1_pt1 | contig 17675 bp, 19 predicted proteins | sample 1063281 | NCBI WGS metagenome assembly FUWD01 (sample SAMEA79048168, study PRJEB19326) | metagenome | biome: marine | reverse complement strand
ACATCGCCCCAGAGGTCAAGCTGATTATGATGCTCGGTGGCTCTGCTATGATGTTCCATCTTACCAATAGTATGTTCAAATCGGTGATGCCCAATATGAACGATGTCATGAAGCAGAACCCCGATCTCATCAAGAGTATGATGAGTGCTGTTCAAAACACAACTCGCAATACGGGTGGTCCAGCGGTTGATGCACCTGTGGGTGGTTCGGGGCAATACGAGATGCAGGGTCCTGGACTCGACATTTCAAGTCTCATGGGTGGGATTTCTATGCCACCCCCACCACCAATGAACACTAACTTGGGAACACAGGGTACCATCCGTGAGGAGGATGACGATGATGATGTTTCCGATATTATGTCCATTTCCGGTGATTCAACTGGGGGTGAGCTCAGACAAGTAAATGTTAACTCTTCTAAACCCAAAAGGACGAGACGAAAGAAGAAGACTGAAATTAATCTCTAAATATATATAAATGATAGCGTACTGTCCACTGGAGGAACTGAATCCTCCAGTCAAACAGCAAAAGCCAATCGTGGAACTCGAAGTCGAGGAAGATAAACCAACGATTGGCCGTGAAGAAACTGAACTCAATTATGTCGTCATGGCTTTCATTGTCGGCGTGATTGCTCTAGCCGTCTCTGATTCCATCAGGGCATAATTACTTTTTTATCTACCGCAGGGTTTTCCCTTGTAGTAAATTTAATATGTGTACTCGAAACCTGAACCACCCAGATTCGTGTTACCACCACCTCCGTTATCTAAGGTCACACTAGTACTGTTACCTATGTTATGTGTAAAGTGTTTTACTCCACCACCAACCCCAGATACAACTTCCACGAAAATATCATATGTGTAGTTTCTACCAGTTTGACCGGTCGACACACCACTCGGATAAAATTTCCCGTCGGTGATGTATGGTGCGATCTGTACTGAGCGTGTCCCTGTCACCACAGTGGAACTCCATGGATACAAATTCAGACCACTGAACATATTTTTAGTACCAATAGCTATGTCAACATTCGGGGCTGTTCCGTCGTGTGTACCACCTTGTACTTCAAGTATCATGGTACTTACGTTGTCGACATCACTCGTCTCTCTCAATTGAGCGACAATCTTAGCGTAAAATGTTTGGGGTTGGAAGGTTATTTGTACATCTTGACCATTAGTCGTCACGATTGAAAAGGTTTTAGAATATCTCTTACATGCGACTTCATTCGAACCTGAGATAAAGCCACCACCGACATGAAGTGCTGTGTTCGCGGTTGCCTCACCGAGATCGACGGCGACTTGGTTACCCAGATCGATCTTACCATCGATCGAGAGATCACCCGTGATTTCCAAGTTACTGTTTATGATCATCTCATTCGAATATGGGTCGATATACACGTTACCTGAAACGTCACCGTAAATACTGGAGACACCCCCAGTTGTTTTAAATTCTAAGATGGCATTACTCGTTGGATGTTCGATGCGAGTTGTACCACCGTATACTGTAAAGTGTTCACTCGGGTTTACAGTTCCGATACCCACATTACCAGAATCAATTATATGAATACCATCAACTTCAACGCTATTTTTGACCGCACCTAAGACTGTGCCATGTATTGAGTGCTGTGTGTTACTGAAACCCCTCACATACCCTCCATAGTTATCGTTTGTATTCAAACTGACACCTATTTTGTTATTGGTTCCCGGACTTTGTAATTTAAGAACATCTATGTCTGTTGTGACACCGGAGTAGATGTGCACATTTGTATCCGGGGCGTTGGTCCCTATCCCCACGAGTCCTGTATTCTTAATTCGTATAGCTTCAGTCGCGTTTAATTCAGACGTACCAACTGTAGCTTTATTTTGAAATCTCATATCAACAGTTCCAATGGTCTCAAAACGAGCACCATCACTTAAAGCGAAGATGTCTAGGTTACCGAAATTGACTTTTTGACCACCAGCGAATTCGATACCACCATTTACAAACAACTGTGTTGTCGCGGTTTGTTGGATTTTACTTTCGTCAGATGTTCCTATCAAAACCTTACCCTGCGCAGATAAGAACATAGTCGGCTTAAGTAAACTTGAAGTACCAGCTTCCATATCGACCTTAGCTGCTTCATTCAATTCAGGTTCACTATACGTCTGAAATACTTGTTGCGATCCAACAAATCGTAGTTGATCTGGGCCAGCAGCACCGGGACCTTCATTACCTTTAAAAATTAACAGTTCTGATATGTCTGTACTAACCAGTCGTTCTTTGATAAAAGTATTACTAAATCCATCAGAAACTAGCCCACCAAAATAGAGTTCGTTACCAATCACAACATTACCATTTACTTCCAATTTAGCCCTAGGTGCGTCTGTACCAATTCCCATATTACCAAAAGTACCATCAATAAAGATCCGACTTGTCGTTGAATCATTAATCACATCAGGATTTTTAGTAAGTCTGAAGTCGCCATCAGTTCCTGTTATACCCATAGAATAGCCGCGAAGATTACCATTGTCAGCTTGAATAAACGAAGCAAACGAGTTTGAACTTGTACTATCAGCCCTCATAGCTACGATGGCGTCATCTGCGATATCACCAATCTTTTCACTATGTACGAGAAGACCGTTAGTTACCGAATTTCCTATTCCAGTTGTGATGATTTCTAAATGTGACGCTGGTGTTGTTGTACCAATTCCCACGCGCTTATTACTTCGCCACGTCATCACATTATTCATGGTGTTATAATCATCTCCCGCCAGAGAGAGATTCAATTGAGAACGAGCTGTCCCTGAAACGGTTCCATGTTTCCCCATCTGGAAGAGACCTCGAACACCATGTTGGCCATCTATACCACCTTCACGCGTGAGTTGCATGACATTTTTGAAATCGGATGAACTCGTAATTGGTGAAGTGTTGGTAACTACCAGTGGAGTCCCGAGGTGACTCACTCCGTTTCGATTAACAACTTGATCATTAATAAAGGCTGTGCCACCAGATACATGAAAACGCCCTTGAGGTACCGAAGTACCCACACCAACATTACTCGTTTCTAAAACGGTCAGTGCTGGTGTACCCATGGAGGCGGTCGTACTCGCAAAAAAGTTGATACCTTTACCACTCCCAACGATATTTTCGATTCGAGTTTCTTTCGTCACCGGACTCGTGAATATCTTCATATTTGTCTCTGTATTACCAAATATGGCCGCGTTACTACCATTGATTTTGAGATTACCATCAATGGTTAAATGTTCACTGGGTTCTGTATTAGATATACCAACATATCCATTAGATGCTATGCGTATTCTCTCAGTATTTTTGGTAAAGAATCGGATATTTTGACCACTGGCTGAAGTTTTAGCGCCATATATCTCAATCGCACTTATGTTTGCCGTGAGTGGTCCAGATTTGAGCACTACAGCATTTGAAACGGAGTCACCATCATCTGTATCGGCGTGAACGAGCACGTTCGCGGTAGACGTAATTCCTGAATCACCTTCAACCTCGATGAAATCTTGTACACGAATAGATTGCGTGATGAGACGATTTGTCACTGTATTACCTAGAATTGTTAAGGTATTCGCTGCGTTGGGAGATGTGTTTATGAAAAATTCATCACCAACTGAGAATGTATCAGTTGGATTTGTGTTAGCTATACCCGTCGGTGTGTTACCAGTTGTTTGAATACTATGGGCTTGAATAGTGGATGTCACCACCATCGGTATCGCCGCATCTGCATCTAATGTGATGAGACTACCCACAGTGAGTCCGTCATCACCTATTCTCATACCCTTAAAATACCCATATCCATTGGCATGTAAAACATTCGCAGATGATGTTGCGGTATCATTTATGTATACATTCGAACCTACGGAAAGACTATAATCTGGTGACGTGTTGGCTATACCCACATTATTTTGTGTGTATAATTCTCCAAAAATATGAAGATTCGTTGTAGTCGCTGGATCGATCGTAAAGTTTTGGTCGAGAGGTCCACCGAATGTACGACCTAATTTCATAGTGTCGTCACTTTGCGTGTACCCGAAAAACACATTAGCGTCTCCAGCCTTTTGAACCATTAATGTAGCCATATCATACGTTCCGTCATTTCCGGAGAATGCACCAAGATTCGCGGGGTCGGTGGCCATTTGAATGACGGCATTTGATATGACAAGACTGTTCACTTGTAAATAATCTGGAATTTCTGTAATTGCGAGATTACCACTAATACTTACATTACCTGTAATGTGGAGTTCTCCATTTTCTATTACAACATTACCATTTTTGAATGTGGCGACATCAGAACCAGGATTAGATTCTGTACCCACTGTTAACGATGTTCCTACAGTCGCGTTTGTTGTAAAGGTATTACCGGTAACATGTAGAACATTTGAATCACTGTTATTTATCTTGATTTTATCTGCTAATTCAAGTTGATTTGTTAATATCAGATTATATGTGAGAACGTTACCGTTAACTGTGACGAGATCACGATTACCGACACCTATAAAAAATTCTTGGTTATCACCAACTTGAAAATCATGTAGGGGGGTAGTAGTTTTAACACCAATTTTATCACTTACATTCATACGCGCCGTCTTAATAGTTTTAGAGACGTCCAAAATGATTTCTTGACCACTTTGCATAAAGAGATCAGCACCGATAGAGAAACTTTTTGTTGGGGCTGTATTCGCAATACCTATACGATCGACCACAATCTCATCAGCTTCAATCTCACTTGTAATAATACTTCGAACTGTGGTGAGAATATCCTGCTCTGTGGGATCAGCGTCCATATTCGACACGAAAATATGATCGAAACGAACAGTTCTACCCATCTATACATTAACTACCGAATAAAATTCCTGCTAAACCATCCTTGATTCTCAACACGTTATAATTTACGGCGTATACAAATAGTCCCTGGTTATCTGGTCTATTTAAACCCTTCTCTGCGCCTCTGATGGTTAACTTGGCGTTATCGAGCCGACTGAAATTACAAGAACCAGATGGATTATAGTCTGATGCGTTCATACAGAAGTGATAGGCGAAAAATCGAGTATACATTAATACCTGACTTTCAGCGATAAAATCAGACGTTCCGAATGATGATTTATAATAGTTTTGAACGGTATGGAAGTACATAGGACTCATCTGTTCGAGTAGAGGTATCCCGTTTATTTGTAATTCAGCACTCTTAAATGTAAAACGATCATTTGCGAAATCGTCACTATTTGCACCAAATCCAAAGAATAATGATTTAACTGGGTGATTAAAAGCGGATATATCACAGACATTTTCATTACTAGCCAATGTGTTATCTATCGTAGTTGTGAGAGGGAATTCTATCTTTTGAACTTGAGTAATCACAAAATCCAGTGATCGACTAACAAGTGATTCTCTCTCATCTCGATCTAGATATATATAGTTTCCATACATTTTAGCAGTCTTATCGTCGGCTCCTATAGTAGCTAAGTTTGCTTCATCAAAATTAATTCGTATTTCAACTTCATGATTTTGAAGTGCTACGAGAGGTAAAAATGCTTTATGATCACAGAAAAAGAAATGAAGTGGAACAAATGTAAAGTTGGATGTTGAAGTTTTGTTATTAAGTTCTTGTGTTTTATTCCAAGTGTCAGCTAAATAATTTGGCCATATGTCACCAAAGTAATCATATGGCTGTGAATCTATTTTTTGACCGCCTATAAAGAGATCTATTGTGGAATTGTAAAACAAGTTTGATGCGATATTCGCGTTAGAGTTTAGAGAACTCGATTCAAACCATAACCCATTAATAATATCACCTAAAACGGGAATTTTAATAGACGTATCTTTGGCTGAAATATTTTTAATGTATTTGGGTGCTTGAGAAAAGTTTGTATGTCTCGTAAACTTCATCCGGAAAAATGAATGTCCATCGTCACTAGTCAAGTAGACATCTTGTATTCCCTTGGATACCAATTGTATTAATGCACCCGACATTTAATAGATGTTCAGATTATAAAAACAGACACTTTCCCTGAGGGAAGTCACTCTTGTTTTCTTCCACAACCTTTCCGCGGATATTGAAACCACCTTGTCTGTATACCTTCATTCGCTTGTAATACATTGCTGTGAAGATCGACCAAGGGTCGTGTACGTCGTATATATGAGGATCATTCTTCTTCCCTTTGGTTTCTCTCATAATACGCCCAATACTTTGAGTGATGTCAGACTTGGGACTGGCTAAGATAACTGTATCGAGTGTTGGGATATCTAGACCCTCATGGGCTTGGCTGAATGTTGCGAAGATGATCTTCTTCTTTGAAGATTCCTGGAGAGCGGCTTCTTTCATACCACCCATATAGAGTCCTGAAGTTTTAGGAAAACATTGATGAAGAAATTCACAATGAAGACGGCGATCACTGAGAACTAAAAGTTGTCGAGTACCCGCCGATGCCTTTTTTACCAATTCTACGAGCATCTTGTTTCTTTGACGATCTTCAACTAGATGTGTAATCATATTTGGCATTGAAATATTTCCGTTCCTCATAGAGGGTGGAGGGTTTCTATAATTCGGTGAATCGAAAGTCACTGAAAAAACCTCAACTTGTCCCTGATTCTTTCTCTCAACTGCAAAGAATGTTGGACCCATAAACCAATGAAGCACTTTAGTGAGACCATCCTTTCTTTCGGGTGTCGCTGAAAGTCCAAAGATGTGCTTGGGGCACATTTTAAATAAACTCTGACTAAATACTTTTGCACAAATATGATGCGCCTCATCTACTATGAGGGTTCCTATACTCTCAAAATCTGAAAATGAATATTCTTTGAGTGAAAGTGATTGGAGCATCGCGATTACAAAGTCACACTCAACTTCTTTCTTATCTTGTTGTACCACACCAATCGTGGCACCTGGACAAAACTGTTGAATTCTTTCTCGCCACTGATCTGCTAAGAACTGTTTATGTACGACAATCATGGTCCTGTAACCCAACTTACACGCTATGGCCAAGGATACCGTCGTCTTGCCATACCCACATGGTAAAGAAAGGACGCCATGCCCTGCTTTAATTGCTGCTCGAAGTGCGTCGTTTTGGTGGGTGGAATCCCTAAGCTGTCCGACAAACTTGGTGTTGATACGAGTGGGCTCAGGTCTCTTATCCTCCTCAGGTTCCCCAAGTTTAGCAGTTCCGTAGAATCTTGGAACGCAGACTCCATTCTTAGCTGGTCTGAAAACCTTGAAAGGTGGTGGAGGGAATCCGTAATCCCCATTGACTACAGGTCTTACCGTAAGTTCTTTTTTAATTTCTTGGATTGGACCCGTGTCAATAATGTATCCGGTTCTTGTGAGAACCGTCATACTCTATTTATTTAAAGATGTGAAACTTTATATAGATATAAAAATGCCCACTTTAGACGTTGAAGAGAATATTAACAAGCTTCGTGTGAACATTGAACAGATGACTCAAGAAGTGTTCAGGCTTCAGGGTATGCTCCAGACTTTTGAAGGATTCAAGAAAGGGTGGTCTCAAGACAATTGAACTCCCCCAAGATCCCAATCAAGCCCCGGTGGAAGAGGAAGAACTCGAGAGTATCCAAGAGAAGCCCGAATAATTACCAACATTCCATACACCCTTGAAGTCCACCACAACTTCAACTTCATCACCCTTTATTAGAGACTGAATGGGACGTCCTTTGACTTCACACATCACTCTCCTATAACGGAACGGCACTTTGACTGTGAGCACTTTACCATCGAGGGGGTTGTCGATGTTTTGATTCACAAGGAGATGTGATTTATTTGTATGCATTCGTTCTATAATTTCCGAGACATTTGCAGGAATTATATAACGGATATACTTTTTACTATTAAATTCAAGCATAGGTTCGTACACCTGTGCTATGAACTTCATCTACGATATACTAAGACTAAAACTATAAGTATAAGTAACAAAACTGTATACAATAAAAACCGGGAAAGAGGTAAAGGTTTCAGTGGTTTTCGACTACCGAAAATTTCATGACTCAAAGACCGAGATACTTCTATAGCTGCCTCTATACTCGAATATGGTGTGTTTCGTGGCGACATCATACCACACATCGCAACCGTGGGACATTTTCCAAAGAATGGGAGCTGACCATAGAGACTGAGAACCCCAGAGGATTGTGAAAAGTCCCAACTTTTACCATTCCATTCCGCACCCCAACCAATCCGTATATCAATGGGTTCAGGTAAACCAAGTTGTTTGAGAACCTCTTGTTTTATCATATCTGGGTTAGAACTTAATACATTCTCTGTAAGGTTACATATAACACAAGATATTGTGTTAGTACCAAATAATACCTTAGGTTGTAAGTCCCATTCTGTAGTACTCACTATTTCCAAATCTGTTTTCAATATTGGTTTCCTATCATAATCTATAAGAACATTTATAGCGCCATACGTACTTCCCCTAAGTTTTTTCTCTGCGTCGGGACCCCAGTTATCACCCAAGAGTTTTAGAGCTGGACTATTATCTACACATAAAAACAACATACCATCATTTATAATTTCTCCATTACTAAGTTTGGCAGAATAGCCATCGCTGCGATACTCAATAGAAGTCATTTCAGCTCCAAAAACAAAATTAATTCCATTATTTAATAAACAATTTTCCATAGCGTCACACATCACTTTACCTGAGACCTTTTGTGTGTGCATAGTAGAAAGTGATGTATGATCTATATTTTTTACAAATTCATACGCAGACATAACATCCCAAGTACACCATCCATTATTAAGGGTAAGTGTTCAATGTAGTTCTGTCCATTTTCACTGAGAGTTCCGACTGCATCTCTGAGAGATATTCCCTTGTATTTATCTGGGTGTGCAAATACACGAGAAAAGAGTGAAATTAGGGTTGTATAATCTCTGACACTGATAGATTTAAAGGCGGTGTGTAGATACTCCTTCTTATCCACTGGTTGAAATATATCATTCCATTTGATGTTCATCTCTGAAAATAAAGATTGCGTATTGACAAACGCTTCATCGAATACAATTCTATGTGCGTGAAGGTCCCTACTTTCCACATCCGGTTCCCACCATGATCCACCGGCAGATATTTTTCTATCGTAAATTGTTATGTCATTATTTCCTGCTCTGAGAAATTCCCAAGCTAAAGACATACCACTTGGACCCGCACCAATAATATGAATCTTCATTCTACTTGTAGTATATAAATTAAATGAAACCAGAACTTTTACGCTCCTCGGGAGTTTTTAATGCATAAAGGAATGTCACGAAAATCGCAGTAGATAAAATTGCGTATTCAATATCCCTTGATGATGTTAAAGTAATTAGAAATAGTGAGAATAGACGAAAGAACTTATTACCGAATAGAACTTTTAACCGCTGTGGGATCGTGACAGCATTACCCGAGAATAAACCTTGGTAAAGTACGATGAGTGAAAAAAATAACGAGGGGGGTTGAAGGAATTTTTCAATTGGGTTGGTGACTGATCCAAGCACGTTAGAAATCTTCATTTATATATGTTCAGAAATAAAACCTAGACAGAAAGTAGAATGTTATGTGTTGCTCAACATGTACCAATCAAACTTCCTAGTAGAAAGTTGAAAACATGGAAATTCGCGGGTAAGTTTCTATGGAAGAATGCCACTGTACAAAATAAAAAAGAACTTGGTCAATGGACAAAAGGTGAACTCCTCGATCTCGGACCAACATTTGTAAAATTGGGTCAAATCGCTTCGACGAGGGGGGACCTTTACCCTCCTGAATTTACAAAGGAACTGGAATCACTTCAAGATGACGTCCCTCCCGTGGAATTCGAGACCATTGTAGATTATACTATTTTTAAAGAATTTGACCCTGTACCATTTAAATCCGCGAGTATCGGTCAAGTCCACATGGCTGTACTCCATAACGGTCAAAAAGTTGTTGTAAAATTAAAACGCCCAGGAATTCTGGATATCATGAAGGAGGATACCGATAACATACGCGATATTGTACATTTTTTAGAGCGTATAGGTATTGACACGGGAAATAGTTCAGGGACGGTTCTCGATGAATCTATAGAGTACTTGTTAGGTGAGGCAGACTATACACAAGAAGTTGATAATGCCATCAAGTTTAGGAAAAGTATGAAAGATGTTGATTGGGTAAAGGTTCCGAAAGTGTATAAAAAGTATTCAAACGATGAAATGATCGTAATGGAATACGTCGCGTCAACGAAACTGACTGAGATTACAGATAAGAAGGTGAACAAGAAGAAGATATGTGAAGCCCTTATAAACGCGTATGTGATTCAAACTATGGATAATGGTCTCTTCCACGCTGACCCACACCCAGGTAACTTGGGATTTTCATCTAAAGGTAAACTTGTATTTTACGATTTCGGATTACTCGTACCCTTATCAGATGAACTACGAGATGGATTCACGAAACTTTTTGGTTTCATAATCGTGAGGGACACTGCGGGTATCGTAGATACACTGGTCAAATTGGGTGTGATTGTTCCAACATCTTCAGATGTTTCTGATATTGAACTCTTCTTTGAAACTATCTTGGGGTACTTGGAGACCCTCGATGGTTCTGGAATTGTGAATGATGATCTCGCCACACAACTCGCAGTGGAAAAGCCATTCGTCGTTCCCAGTAGCTTCGTGTACCTCGCCAAAGCCTTCTCCACGATTGAAGGTATTTGTCTCAAACTGGATCCAGATTTCAACTACTTCACCTATCTGGAACCTCTCATCCAACAACAAATCATAGAGTCTGTAGACATTGGGGATATATTCATGAAGACCGCAGAGATCCCTGGGACGATAGGTAAAATAAGTACAGCTGTGTCAGGTCTTCAAAAGTCTAGGGGGTCCATGAAAAGGTCGATGATCAAAACACAACAGGAAGTCAGGCTCGTCCAGTACAGCGTGGTGTGCGCTCTACTGGCTGAGAAGTTTGGGGATAATCCACCTTTGGCGATGTTTTTTGTTTTCTGTACGTTGTGGTTTACTTTTCGTAAAAGTCGATAGACTTCTTACCATTTTTCTTGGGTTTGTCGTCCTTCTTGATCAGTTTATTGTGCTCATCGAAGTATCCCTTCAAACGACGCTGTTCATCACGGAAAATATCAGTGACCTTCTCTTTGATCTTGTCCACGTCAGTGTCACGTTCTTTTGGATCTTCTTACTTAACTTCTTGAACCCCTTGTTCTTCTTATCAGCGGCGAATACAGTGAGAGTGTTTGTAATGGCAAGCATTTATTATTAAGGAATATTTATTTTTTATACATTTTCATTCTGAATGCTGCGCGGGGTCGGCGCGACATTTCGCATTCAATGTAGCTGAGTCGTTTTTCATCATTATGTATGGTAGTTTTAGGTTCAATCACCTTAAAATACCCATATTTACGGGCTAAATCGGGGCGACGGTTCAGCTCAAAATTAAAGAGTGTTTGGGTTGTCATTATAGCAGACGCATTTGTAATCATAGGTACTTATTCTGATGATTTTATTTTTAAGCGCTTTAACTTTTCCTGAAACTCTCTTCTTTCACCCGGAGATTCAATTTCTTTCCCAGAGTTTATAGCTTCAATTTCAGGACCAGTCAACTGCATAGAATTTACACGAAAGTCCATGAATGCCTCCATTGTGATTGGGACCAAGGGCTTCACGAGGTTGAATATGGCCGTCGCGTAATCTCTAATCTCCTCTTGGGCATGAGCATCCATTCGGAGGTGAAGGTAGTGGAGGAGGTTATGAAGGTTAATTTTCCAATAAAATTCCGTATAGGTAGACTGTGGGAGGGTTCCCCTCGCCTGTTCCCGACAACACCCATTCTCCAAGAGCTCTTCATATACATCAAATGATTGACTCAGTTGTTGAGACACTTTGTCATCAAGATTATTCTTGAGTTCTACAACACCTTCAGACCCCTGGTGATTTACCTCAGATTGCCCGCGGTAGGTAGCAGGTTCGTAGTACTCCTTGGGTACCACAGAGTACCTAGCAGATAGTTCATTCACACTTGCGGTGCGATGTCGAAGGTGTTGTCTAGCGATGTAGAGGGGCATTTTGATGTGAAACTTGAAGTCGACCATTTCAAAAGGGGTTGTGTGCCAATGGCGTAGGAGGTAACGAATGAGACCACGATCTCCACGAGAGGTTTTGGTACCATCACCGTAGGAAACTCTGGCGGATTGGACGATGGACGAATCCAGTTCTTTTTGAGGCATGTGATCCACGAGACGAACGAAACCATGATCGAGGACCTTTTCCATATATATGTATCCGTTTCTAATCTTTAATAATCACAACTATCATTGAATGGAACCTCACCACAAAAGTCATAAAGTTTATACAACTTCTCTTGTGTTTTTTCGATATCAACCTTCGTCTCATTCAGGGCATCCATCGCGTCATCCACAAGTTCCATGAATGTATCGAGCTCATCTAGGGCTACACGATGATTCAATCTTTTACTCTTCTGGGAATGAAAGGCTGATTTGAGACGCTTGTTACCCTTGATAACCTTGTCAAGGTTGGGCTTGGCAGACATTCTAATAGAGAGACTCATTTGTATATACTTTACTTCATATCTTTAATCAACTCACTTAGGTCTCTGTAATATCTCTTTAAATCTTTCATAAATCTTTTATTATTTTCAAGAACTTCACATTCAACTTTGTTTACATAAATCCAAGCTAAGTTTGATTTAGAATACTTTGTCATTTTTTGATTTTCATTTGGTTTCCGAGCCACCAACTTTGTAGACTTTTTCTTTTTTGATGCCGGAGTGACTTCAATTCTATTACAAATGACAGTGCCTGCATGACAGTGTCTGCCAAGTCATCTTTCTTTTTAGACTTTTGAAATGTTTCAAGCCAGTGTGCGTTCGTCGGTCCACTACGAATAAAGGCTTCACAACGTTCTATCGAAACTTTCTTTCTTTTATTGTATTGTGCCTTCCCGGGACCGGCAACATCCGGAATCTTATGACGAGCATCATAGAGGATAGTTTCAGCTTCCGGGCATTTAATGATAAAATAGGAGTGAAGAAAGTGCATGACGGAAATCATTTTCTTGTTCCGATCAGGTTGTTTTTCAATTAGAATGGTCTTAGCACCCATAACCCACGGGCGAGCATCGAGGTGATCTCGGAGGGATATGTAAAGACCATCCTTATGTTCGGGTGGTACACCAGAAACATCCCAATCTGTTACGAGATTCCCACGATCTTCGTCGAGCATGCACATTGCTAAATTCCGGATACCGACATCTATACTGAGAATCATTTAACTTAAAGAGTGTGTAACTCTTTAACCTAAATGATATCATTCTTCAGTATTTTTTATCGTAAGTCGGTTGTTAAAACAAAAGTAAAAAGTAAAAGGACATGGATACGTGGTGATACTCTAAGGCAGTTAAAGAGTTAATTTTGTTATTGTGTATGTGGTGTTGGTGGTGTTGTCACCCCTTTGAAGGAACACCTTTAAGTATGCCTTTAAGGCATGATAGTCGGAGAAATATTTTCTCTACAAGTGGAAATTACTGTTCATGGAGTTGTATGAAGTCACACGCGATCGAGAAGTATGGATGTAATAGGGGTGGTATTATATGTGGGAACATTACAATGATGCGTCGTAAAATGTATAACCATCTTACTGGTGTAAAACCGGCACCATATAGATATAGACTCGCAGTCTTTGGTGGTGATTTAACTATAGAACAGTTCAGAGAAAATCAAACACGAGATACCAATCAACTTCCAGTGAAAATTGCAACTAAACCGTATACGGATAATATGATACCCTTTGTTTCAAACACAAGAAAGATGGATGAAATAAAGAATGCGAACTCTGATAACAGTTCACTAAAACTAAAAAGAACAAAACCATTAAAACGAAATCATAATAATCTAGAATCTGCACTAGGACTTATCATTACTCCCAAATCCTAGCATCCTCTTTTGTTTGGCTGTTGGTATTGATTCTGGTAAATTTACGGTTTTTTTACTATGAACCCAGCGTTCACCATCATGTGCGACCCAGCATATATCATACTTCTCCATCGCTTTTCTACATAAGACACATGGTAATGATATACCGTCACCGTACACAGTTTTTCGTCCCACTATTAAATGACCATATTTTCTCTGTACCCATTCAGAAAAATGATGTGGTTTATGACCCTTTCTCAAACATTCTCTATACAATCTTCGAATGAGTTGTCGTTCTGCACACATATGGTTAGTGCTTTCTATTGAAGGTCCTCTAGACATGGAACCTATAACTGTACAGTATTTCATACCTGACAATTTAAACAATTTGTTCCGTCGTATACAAAATCACAAATATCACACTCACTTAGGGCTTTAATTTTTATTTTCGGTACGAGACCTTGCGCAAATCGTTCAAGTTCTTTCACTGTATATAATCCGTATTGGATCATAACACTCAGAGAAGGAAATCTCATATATTTGAATTACGCTTCAGCTTTTTATATCACTTTAGGCATGGGAGACATTCTGCCACGGCTTTGTTCGTCTTGAGCATCATTGCGAAACTGTCAACCATAGGGGGGACCAAACTCTTGAGAACAATCTCAAACTCACTGTCCTTTTCACCATCATCTATTTGTTCGATGAGATGATTGAGAATAATGATAACTAACTTCTTCTTCTGAGGTCCAGGTAGTTTCTTGAACTTGACACTTTCCAGCATCAGTCTACTTAGGATAGGGGGGATATCCTCTTTAGTGAGACCATCATCGATATACTGACAGATCTCGACAGTCTCATGACACTCTGTGCATCATCTTCAGCAAACTTTGTAAATGCATCATTATATATATTTATATAATATACATAGAATGGAATTTAATGATATATCGCGACTGCTGCGTTTGGTATAGGTTTTATTCAAATGTATCTGACGTACAAAATTCTGATGAACTCACTAAAAAATCAAAGAATCGAATACTACTAGGAGTTATAGCGAGTATATTATGGCTTACTTATCAATCTAGGAAGTATGGAATTAACACAACAACGATGTACACGACGATCGGTCTTATCGTACAGTTGTTTTTACTGAACAAAATATTGATAAAAGAAATTAAAGAATGATGTCATATATAATTCAGTAATGAGTTCTATCACTTGTGCACCCGTAAAGTTTTCGTATTACAAGCGTTATCAGACCAAGCGTAGTACACGTTCTTCCTATAAGGTTCGTTCATCGAGTGAACCTTCGATCGAACCATATCAACCACAGACTCGATTCGCCGAGGTTCTCAATGGTCGCGCTGCTATGCAAGGTGTTCTATGGGGTTCTCTAAACTGGATGATGACAGGTAAAAATGTCATTCAGCAGGTTGAGGATCCCGGGTATGCTATCGCTGCGACTGGTGTTGTTACTACATTGGCACTCGCGTCGTTGTTCACAGCCGAAAACTTCAGCATCGAGAAAATTGGAGTATTCACCCCCGATGCTGAGCTCAAGAACGGTAGGTTGGCTATGCTTGGGTTTATCACCTTGTTCGGGTTGAGTGCCATGTAACCTATAAATTCAATCATTTTAACTTTTTCTTCCATTGAAAATGTCCCTGCTCTACGCATCACGTAGGCCAAGAACATCATAAGTATATATACATTATAAACAATTTGATTGTCATCTAATTATACTTAACTTAATTTATTAGCTGACTTAACTCCTTTAGTGAATAGGTAACCAGATGTCATCAAAGTAATTACATATACTGACAAACTGAGACCTGACCATTCATTAAATGTGATATGGCATGGATTTTTAAAATCACAAAATAAACCATTGTTATATACACCAATTACACATTCTTATTCTGATTTAGAAAATATAAATTATTTACATGGTGATTCTAATTGGATTTCTTACATTCATAATTATATGATAAAAAAATCAATATTAAAAATGTTGAATACATTCTTAATAACGACGCAGACCATAAATTAAATATATTAGATTTTCAGTTAAATATAAATTCCATCTCAGATTTACCATAAACCCCTGCACTATAGCCAAAAGTAGATAAGTCACTTAAATCTTGATTCCCTGCGGTTATATACAATTTATCACATTTTGATAACAAAAACCAATCAAGATAACACGCATACCTATCACTTTTAGAAACTTCTTTATTTTTCAAATATACACAATCATATGTGAGAACAATATCATGATCGAGTGTAAATATTTTATCTGGGAATCTTTTTTTAAACATTTGTTTAACTTCTGAACTATCACTTGCTAAAAAAATTTTACCATCGACACTTTCTATGATTTTTGCAAATTTTTCTAATGCATTATCTGTTGCGAAATAAGCTATCTTAATATTCCCATTTTCATCTACACCGTGACATCCCATATTTTTAGAATCTTCGGAACACGCTCCGCGTCTAATATGCATCCCGTATTTCATATCATATGGCAATAATTCGAGTTGTTTATCAATAAGTTTTTGTAATTCTGCATTTGGTTTTATAATTTTAGATAAATTTACATGTACTTTATGATAAAAAAATGGATTTATATAAAGTTGTGGTTCAAATTTTATTTCGTCTTTATCATCCGAAATTTCAAAACCGGAAAACACTACACCCCTGTCGACATCATTAATACTCTTGTATACACGTGGATTTTCACTTCTATATACTAGATCTGATAGACATAAAGCGACATTCCCCCAACCCATGGATTCATGTACATAAAATGTCATTATAACTTACTAATTTACTTTACCTTTAAGCTTTTCTAATTTTTACAATGAATCGTAATACTCACGTTGTTTATCCTGACGTTCTACAGTTTTAATGTGAAGAATAGAAACTAAGGGTTTTGCATCAACGCGTGCAATGTTATCAGAGCCAACAAGCTTCTCATGTAGATCATTCTCCCATTTAATCTTACCGTTATTCTTATAATACCGTCCTTGATAATCTGGGTAATTAATCCACCCCATTTCATTTAGGTTAAACTTATAATTGTCTAACCATTCCGCCGTATAACCCGGGCATATATTAATCCTTGGAATGTACATAATATCACCCTCAAATGATTTAATATTCATTATGAGAGCTTCTTGTGGCATTTCATCCGCGTCAATAACAAAAATGTAATCACCTTTACATTTACTCGCATGGTAATTACGATGTTCGGAAAATTTTCCATCAAAGTCACGTTCATTAACTACGATCTTATCACCATAAGATTCCAAAACTTTACGAACTTCAGGTGTTACATTCTTGGAATCCACGAGGATATTGATCTCATCACCAATAGCCTTGAATTTCAATATGAAATCACGAGTGAATTCAATTCACGATCTTCGTTGCATACGCATATAGCATAAGAAATGTTCACCATTATATAATTTAAAGTATTAATTCTTTTAAATAACAATGAAGTATATTTCTTATTCTGTTTGGGGTGATAATAAAGTATACACATACGGTATCATTGATTAATTTAACTTTAAACTCGTAAAAAATCTATGAGATCTTCTCTCGTTTTCTTTTGACGCCATCCAAGTGCCTTAAGTTTATTCGCGCATATATAGTATCTTTTATCATTGAATGGTCTATCATCAACATACCCCACCCATTCATCATAGTCTGTGGTTCCTGTGACTGTTTCTATGATCATGTGTGTTACTTCCATGACGGTCAGTTCATCAT
>FUWD013428971.1_pt8 | contig 17703 bp, 18 predicted proteins | sample 1063281 | NCBI WGS metagenome assembly FUWD01 (sample SAMEA79048168, study PRJEB19326) | metagenome | biome: marine | reverse complement strand
TAAGGTCGCATGATTCCTCCTTAAGTAATTCAGGCGATCGCCAATAGATGGTCTGTACATATTGGTGGTCTTTTTCCAGAATACCGATTGGTTCTGCAAGACCGAAGTCGATTATTTTTACTATAGGACATTCATCGACGATGTCAATCATTATGTTATCAGGTTTCACATCTCCGTGTATGTATCCAGTTGTAATATGTATTGTATGAATTGCATTGAAGATATCAGATACAATTTGTTTTGTATTTTCTAATGTATTCAAATAATGATGTTTCCATTTCAACGATCGTAGCCAATGTCGTTCCATTACAACCGTCCAACACCCTTTATTCCATCCAGCACCGTGAATTTTTCCGACAATATTTGTATTTTGCAGTCTGGATAATATTGCGATTTCTTTCATACAAACACACCATTCTTGATAATTATTAGTTACTTTCCTTTCTTCAATATAAGTATATGATTTGATTGCTACATTTTTATCGTCCAATGAACCAGCAAATACAGTTCCAAATGAACCAAATCCTAAACGGTAACTGGATACAACTATATTTTGTAGGTTGCTAAATGGAATTTTGGTAATAGAATTAGATTCCCCGAATAATGCGAATTGGACGATTTTAGTATCTTTAAATACATCTGCAATAATATGCGGGTCATTGTCAATTATATTACATACGCGTGTAATATATGTGTTATTTAAAGAATATTCCGATATATAATCTAACCACAAAGATGTAGCAGCGATGGTTTCATCTTTGTAATTTCCATTCAGTTTTTGCATCAATTTATATATTTGTTTACGTTTACTATTACACTCTATTTCATGTAATAGTATGTCATTCATGTATGTTACCAAAAATATATCTTTATGTAATTTGATAATTGTAATTATCAATATTAGTGAAATTCAAATCAAAATATATTTCACTTAAACCTAAATATGAGTAAGATTCAAATAGTTCTAGAGTTTTTTCGAAGAATTGATTTTGGGTAAATCCAGTCTGCAGAGCTACGCAAGTACCATGTTTCAACCATTCATGTTCATATAATGCGATGGTATCGTCCATATTGCAATCATACCATTTTTCTAGTATTTCATTGTATTTGGGTGATTGTTTCAATTGATCTAAATCAAATGGTATATTGCTGCAATAACTAGGGAAAGTGGCATCCTTATAATCTGGCCATAGACCGTGTATTTTATAGTCATGGGAGCACCATTTTTGTAGAGCTAAACAGTAAAATGCATATGGTTTCATACTTAACATAGATAAACAAAAAAAAAGTATCCACGTATGGAATACCGATATTTTTTTATTATATATTGTTTGTAGTTTGTTAATCAAATGATTTTATTATACTTCATATTCAATTCCAAATGTCATTTTTAGATAACATTTTAAACAAACCTTTGTATCTGTCAGTGCATCGTGTAAATTATCTGGTATATAATTAAATAATTCAAAATGTAATTCGGACAATCGTGGTTGTTTTTTCCAACGAGTGCCGGTTTTATTTGTTATATACAAATTACAAATATCCTTACCTTTAATCATAGTGCATACGGCTTGAATATCGTTCAAGTCATTAAATGTTTCGTTGAATAATAACATAATGTCAGGTATATGAGATAATTTACATATATTACGTAATATCTCAATTTCAACCATTTTTTTATCAAATACGATATTATGCGCAATAATATAATCAACTGATAAATATGCGCGATATAAATCCTCTAATACTCTCTCTATTGGAATACCATTTGTATTACAAATATCCTTAGTAATTCCGTGTATTTTAGTTGTTACTTCTGGAATAACTATGTTATCATTAATGCGAACATAGTTATTATATTCTTGGACTACCGAATTTGTATTCAAATCATAAATTACAAAACTGAGTTGTAGAATAAATGGGTATTCACCTATAGTAGGGACAGATGTATTGTTGGAACGGTTAATCTTGGGTGGGAAACCGGTAGTCTCGGTATCAAACGCCAATACAAGGTTTCGGATTGATTTATTCATATTTTCTTTTTTTTGTGTTCACTATAGTCTTTATTTGTAAAATGTATATGAGAATCAATTTTATGTACTATAAAAAATATTATTTAAAAATAGTGATTTTATACATCTAATGTGTAAAGAAATGTGTATAACATTTGTTACGAGTTTAATTAATATCTATGAAGAAGATTATGACACTAATAAGACAATTGAATGGCGAATAGAGCGTTATCGTGAAATTGCAGGTAGTGGAATCCATATTTGTTTATATGTTAGCACTGAACTAGTCAAATTAATACCTAAAGAGTATGAAAATGTGCATATTATAGAATTTCCAAACAAATCATTTATAGAAGGAAAATGCGAGGAAATAAACGTATCACTTCCACAACAACGAAATATTAACAAGGATACTATAAAATATTTGTATGCAATAAATTCTAAGACCGAACTATTATCTGACGCAATTCATAGTAATATATGGGGATCGACACATTTTGCATGGATTGATTTTAATATATCACACGTATTCTTGAATAAAGAACGAACACTCCGTTTTCTGAGAGAACTTGACGTGTATGAATTTCCAAAAACGTGTATGTTAATTCCTGGATGCTGGTCAAAATACGATAATATTAATATCGGACATGTTACAGAGTGTATATACTGGCGATTCTGCGGTGGATTTTTTATCGGTGATAAAACATCGATACTAAATTTTGACAGTTTATACAAGACGATGTTTCCTAGTTTTGTAAAAGAGTATAAGCGATTAATATGGGAGGTTAATTTCTGGGCATGGTTAGAAGTGAATTCAAATTGGAATCCACAATGGTATCCAGCGGACCATAATGATAGTATTATAACGAATATACCATGTGCTAATATAGTAACAGTTTTGAAACCATATGTTACAGAGACTGAATATGATTATCCATGCATCCTATTATTCCATCCAGGGTCAGCGTCGTATCTGAAATTTAATGGAGAACATTTATTAAATACTAGATATGTGAATTACTGGTATAATAATGACGGTTCGTATTTATTCTATCACCGAGATAACATAATACGTAATAAAAACATGTTCTCCCAACTAGTATTAGATAATGGGATATTGATGCCTATGGGATACGAGGTGATGAAAGATGATAGTATAGAACTACCAAAATATAATATGTACTCGCGTGGTATAGAGGATATCCGATTATATGAACATAATGGTAGAGTGAGATTCATTGCAACAACTGTTGGATATCACTCGACAGGCGGTAATAGGATGGTGATAGGTAATTACGACTATAATACAATATCATATTCTGACGTGAAATTGATTGAATCGCCGACAAACGCTCATTGTGAAAAAAATTGGATTCCGATACCATCGTCAGATGGTGCAGAGCGGTTTATTTATAAATGGAATCCTCTTACAATAGTGACTGCTACAGATTTTATCGCAGACGGAGATATTAACTCGCGTAAAAAAATAAACATAACTCAAACGTTTCCTATTACAGAAAAGTTACCATTTTTTCAACATATGAAGGGTTCTTCTATATTCATTGAATATAACGGTGAACTTATAGGTGTCACTCATTTCAGTGAAGATGCAATGCCTCGTCGTTATTTTCATATGTTGGTTGTTTTAGATAAAACGACTTACGCACCAATAAGATATAGCAAGCCATTTATATTCGATAAAATAGGGATTGAGTTCTGTATAGGATTTGATGTAAGTGGAAACAAATATCGTTTTTGGATATCACGATTTGACCGAAATCCGATTTTATATGAAATAAATACAAATCTTATTTTTTTCAATGATGTCTAAGCGGCAAATATTTGGTTTTTTTTTCAGAACATTTATATAATATTCGTCATTCAGTAAAACCATTTATTCGATAAAGATATCCGTTAATGATTAAAAGGAAGATAAAATGCGGGGGATGGGATACCTGGTTTAATACGCGCCTTTCCCCCCATTCCTCATCCACCTTTTAATTTACCTTTATTTCGTGAGGTTTTACGGTTTTTACGGTTTTTTATACTCTTTTTGCGGGTTCCCGATGTAAATATATTACTTTTCCTAAAACAGTTTAACCACATTATTATTATATAATATCACAATATAAAAATAATTTTACGTAGGTATACATGAATGTTTCTCTTTAAACAACATCCAAAGAAACAAATTGGATTCGAGGATATAAAAATTGCCATAAAAGATCCAGACCGATATATTCTAATAAATACACTACCTCGGATAGAACAGGATGTTCTCATATATAATACTGTATCGATAGAACATGAAGAAAAAATTATAAACACACAATTAAATGATTATAATATACCAGATATACCAGTAATTGTATATGGTAGAAATTCATGCGATACATCAGCCGAGTTAAAACAAAAACAATTGCGTTCTCTAGGTATTGTAGATGTCTATATATATCCAGGTGGATTATTCGAATGGTTATTGTTACAAGATGCATATGGCGATGATGAATTTCCTTCTACAAATAACGTACCGTCAGATACATTGAGATATCGTGTCAAATCGACGTTTGCAAAGTGACATCTGATATTGATAAAATACAAGACTTAGAAAAAAAACGGTAATAAAAATTGATTGTGAATCAATATATTTGTATTATGTGCATATTACTCAATAACTTCAAAAATGGATCTCAATCAAACTAAATTAACAAAAATCGAATGGAACAATACGGAAATACCAGTATCGTCTGATGAAATGCGTATTCTTAAACTAATCAGCGATGGATTTCATGATGTAAATACAAAATCTAATGTGAATCAATCTATGTTTCAAATTGTGAAAATAGATGTTACTCCAGAGAACGAGGTTTATTTATATAATTCCTATTTTGAAAAGGAGATAAATCATATAATAAAAAAATACGGAGATACAATCATAACATATATTCCCATACTTGCGCAAACGAAACAACCAAAGAAGATTGATAAAATTCGTCTACATAATATAGACAAAACTATTGAAACAAAGCGCAGTATAATATTTGAATATGTTCTATTGGAATTCGTTCGATCTATATTAAAATCTATAAGTAGTAGAACATCAAAATATGCGTTTGCGCTCTATACTATAATTCAATTAAAAAAATGTTCGATTCCCAATGTGAATAAATATGTCCTCGAATTTGTAGATAATGTTATCCAAATAGCGAACGAAATGATATCTATTGTAGATGTTATTCATAAAGCATATGATTTTATTGAGAAAAATCCGACATTACTAAAATATGAAGATGCGACATTATTCAAGCACCAAAAACAATTATTCACAATTTTCAAACAGAACCCTACTACTCCTAAATTGGTATTATATATAGCACCTACTGGAACTGGAAAGACATTATCGCCAATTGGACTTTCGGAGAATTTCCGTGTCATATTCATTTGTGTTTCCCGCCATGTAGGATTGGCATTAGCAAAATCGGCGATCAGTATGGAAAAAAAGATTGCATTCGCATTTGGCTGTGAAACTGCGTCAGACATCAGATTACATTATTTCGCCTCGGCTTCCCATATAACGAACACGCGCACAGGTGGTATTTGGAAAGTGGATAACAGCGTAGGGACCAACGTGGAAATTATTATTTGCGACGTTCAGTCGTATTTGACAGCAATGCATTATATGTTGGCGTTCAATCCAGAAGAGAATATAGTTACATATTGGGACGAGCCTACAATTACCATGGATTATGAGGAACATGAACTTCATGCAAAAATTCACGAAAATTGGTGCGAAAACAAAATATCTAAAATGGTGTTATCGTGTGCAACTTTACCACAAGAAGCGGATATTATGGATACTATTTCCGATTTCCGAATAAGATTTGATGGCGCTGATATTCATACAATAAATAGTTATGATTTCAAAAAGACAATTTCTGTTCTTAATAAGGATGGGATGTGTGTTCTCCCGCATTTATTATATGAGGATTATTCGGACCTAATGCAATGCGTAAGACATTGCGAAACGAATATGACGTTATTGCGATATTTCGACTTATCTGAAATCATTCGTTATATTAAATACGTAATAAAACATGGTTTATTAGATGCTGACTATAATATTGATGTATATTTTACGAGTATTGCTGATATCACTATGAATTCATTGAAATTATATTATTTAGAATCTTTAAAACATTTAGACTCTGATAAGTGGAACACAGCTTATACTCATCTAAAAACAACTCAAACATTGAAATTTGAGTCGGCTCAAGGTATCAGATTGACTACTAGCGACGCACATACATTGACTGATGGTCCGTCTATATTCTTAGCGGATGACGTAGAGAAGATCGGAAAAGTATATATACAAAATTCAAATATTCCCGCAAACGTTTTAAATGATATTATGAAATGTATTGAGAACAATAACGATATACAAGAGAATATCACAAAACAGCAACAGTTATTAGAAGATAAACTGGGTGTTTCTAAGCAAAATAAAGGAGACGAAGAGAAAATAAAAGACAAGAAGAACTCGCGACGCGAGGAACAAGACCCTCTAATAAGAGAAATTACCCAAGAATTGGAGAAACTACGCGGGAAAATTAAGAGTGCGAATTTGGAAGATAAATATATTCCAAATACGCAAAATCATCAAAGAATATGGACCACTACGCAAGTGGAAAATGCATTCGTGCCTCGTATCGAAGAGTCTACAATTAGGGAGATTATGGAATTGGATGTGATAAATTCTATGAAGGTATTATTACTATTGGGAATTGGTACATTCACAACAAATCCAAATGTGCAATATATGGAAATTATGAAGCGTCTGGCATACGAACAACGATTATTCTTGTGTATTGCATCATCCGATTATATTTACGGGACAAATTATTCATTCTGTCACGGATTCATAGGAAAGGATTTAACTCATATGACTCAACAAAAGATTATTCAAGCAATGGGACGAATTGGTCGTAATAAGGTGCAGAATGAGTATACCATTCGATTTCGTGATGACGGAATTATGATGAGATTATTCATGCCAGTAACTCATAATTTAGAAGCGATTAACATGTCGCGATTGTTTCAAAGCAGCGTTGCGGTGGTAGATTGAGTTTGATACAAGTTTATGATAGATGTATATTATATATATTTTTTTTATTTTTAGTTGGCGAAATCATGTATACTGAAAAAGTATACGTATATAATATATATATGTCAAATCCTAATTCTTTCCAAAGTAATAAGAATAAATTTATTGTTACAATAGCACGAATGAATCCAGTGCATCCAGGACATATGCGTGTTATTAAAAAACTGATAGAAGTGGCGGTGGAAGAACAAGTAAATGACGTATATGTCATTTTATCGCAAACGATCGATAAAAAAAATCCATTGTATTGTGATTACAAAAAAAATATATTACAATTAATGATAGCAAATACCGATCAAATTAAATCAGTTAACGTAAATATAATTTGTAGTAAAAATCCCTATATGTCTATCAACCCAATAGTAGATAAATTGTTTCCAGAACCGTTGCGAGCCGATATAATTATCGTAGTTGGTGATGACAGAGAAGGTTCTGGTAATAGTATTCAGAAGTTCTATAAAAGGGGCATGGTAACCGAAATCTTATTATCGCGTTCAGAATCAAGTGCGAGACAATCGAAATTATCATCTAGAGAATCAACGTTATCTGCCACCCAGATAAGGCAACTAGTTACTTCTAGTGATTACCCCAAATTTTACTCTATATACAAGGAACATCTAGATGAATCTAAAATACAAGAACTATATGCGTCTTTACAAAATGGACTAAATATAGAAATTTTAGACGAAAATGTAAATACACCAAAAAATACACCAAAAAATACATCAAAAAATACACCAAAAAAAAAAGCTCAATCTACAAAGAAAATAAGAGGTGGTGCAATTAGAAAACGCACTAAAAGTAAGAAACGTTACTAAATTATGTATTACATGCGTTTAGTGTTGATTTACCTACCACCAGATAAGTTACTTTCTTATCTTTTTTTGTCCCATTTTAAATGTGCGAAGTTGTATAACCATAAATATATATTTATATGCCAGTAGATCCAAATCCGCCTGAACCTCGCATGGTATTATCTGTCATCTCATCCACTATTGTAATCATAATAGGTACGAGTCCAGGAGCACATATTTGAACGAGACGGTCGCCAGATTTAACGGCGCAATCATTTAATAAATCGAAGGCACCTATCAAATTACCTCTATATCCAGAATCAATAATTCCAACAGAATTCGCTAATCGCAAAGGGGTTTTTGATAGACTGGAACGCGGATACATATAAAATCCAGTGTTATATTGTTTACCACTCTCGGTTATCATTGTTGCTTTGCATTTAATCTGAAAATCAATCTTAGTTACATGTCCATGTAAACAGGGTGTATATTCAGGTGTAAAAATATCAAATCCAGCATTTTCAGTTTGATGATTGTGTTTCTCTGCTAAATCGATATATAGTTTTTTCAAATCCTGATTGTAAATACATATTTGAAGCAACATATACTTGTCATATTTTTCAGTATAATCCATGTAAACTTAATATGGATTATATCTTTATGTATATTTTTGTGTAATATAGTATGTATGTATGATATAAGACATGCTCCGAAATACTGATTATACTAAGATTATGGATATAGAATATGATAATATATCACCGAAATCCAATTGTTTGATACATACATGGAAACAATTTATGGAATGGTTGGGTATTCGCAAAAAAACATCGTTGATTTAGCGGACATATGGAATAGCGTATGGGTTGCCTTGAAGTGCATTTCTAATATCTGGAGTATTACGGTCCATTTGAATGGTTTGGTATAATGGAACCGCACCACTAACTCGTCCAATTTGGTCCACGGACGGTGATTGGGCTGCGCCTTTTTGAACAAGTGGGCGATTATTAATGAGATGTACGTCCTTATGTTTCGCTGACATATTTACATTTCCACTGAACATATTAGTATTTCCATTTCCCATGCGACTATTGATTGTAGATGATTTTATATCATTGTTTCTTTGATTCTCTTCGGCATCATGTCTTCGCATTTCTTTTGCATTGGTGGCACTGGAACCGCCAGCATAATAAAAATCGCCAGTTGTAGCGCGAGCAGTGGTCGCTGTTTGATGTTCAGTTGTAGCGTATCCTCCTCCACGTTGATTTGCATTAATATTCATGTGAAATTTCGACTCTTCGGTTGTTTCACGAATAGTCTGAGGAGCTAATTGTGTAGGGTCGAACACATATGGCGCAGCTACAGATGATTTTGCATTTTGATATGGTCTGAGATTACCAATAGTGTTTTCTTTTCTAGATGGGCGGAGAGCATCCATCAATGGTGCTATAGCAGCACCAAATGCACCACCGACCGCGCCGAAATATTTATCTTGTACGTTAGATGAACGATTATTTGGGTATGCCATCTTACCCTTGATCCCATAATCGGAATCAGTAGGACTTGCTTTCCCGTTAGCACCAGGAGCAGTGAACTGGACGGCACCAAGTGGCATACGGTGGGATGGCATATGTTCTCCGTCAACATAAATGGTTGAATTTCCATATCCTGCGACACCTGCATATGAGGCAGTTGTCTCTGGTCTAGCTAAGTCCCTTTCCACTTGAACCGAGCGCAATGTGGGTCCCTTCTCGATACCAGTTGTAGTCAAATATCGATCGCTGGTAAATTCAAATGTAGTATCTACTCGATTTTTCTCTTGTATACCCTGTCCAGCGGTTCTCTTTATATGACTACTAGCAGGTCCAGCATAGTCCAAAATCATATTTCCGCTCGATTTCGGATTTGTTAAAACACGCAACTCATCTACCGTCTTCTCTTGCCATGCGTCGCGCTCCATAAGTCCCGAGTTAAATCCACCACTACCTGAAGTGGTGAATCCTAAACCAAGCCCAGGTGCGACCCTTTCTTCTTCAAATGGTTTGACGTTCGCCATTCGCATACTTGGATTCACGCGGGTTCGCATGAAGTCTGTAGTATTCGGTGCTCCGTTTGCCCACTGTTGATTCTCACTTGGAGAAAATAAGGGTGCGCGTTCTTGTTTGGATTGTATTTGGGAACCAGCACCGGTATAGTTATCCAATATAGATTCTGACGATTTTGCATCTACTGTCCGTGTACGTATATTACCGCCAAAAAAAGGTACCATATTATTGTGTCTAAAATAATTCTCGTCTACTTGTTCTCCAGTTATAGAATTATATTTGGTTGTATTTGTAGATTGGGCAGGCGGTGTGAAATATTTATCGGTATACGCTTGACGACCGTCGTATTTATTCGTAGTCGATAATTTGGATGTAGGTTCCGATTCATTGGGTTGCATTCCGCTATTGAAATTCTCATCGGGTATATCAACATTAGGTAAGCGTGACATATTAGTAAAACCAGATTTTACCTTTTTCTCTTGATTTTTTGCTATATATAATCCACCCATTGCTAGTAAAGGTATTGCAAGTTCCATTCTATAATATTCTATAATATTATATATTCTATAATATTACATTTTTTGCCTAGACAATTTAATGTTCTCTTGATTTTTGCATTATTCGTGTGGATTGATTTGCAAGAAAAGGAGTATCTACTGGAGTTGGTAGGTTGGCGACTCCGACTGCCATGGCAGGAATTGGCATACTTCCAATAGTTGCCCATCGTGTATGTTCTAAATCTCGAAGAGTCCATGCTGGGTTAGATGCCCGAGTTTCATCAATGAACGCCGCATGTTTTCCATAACCGATTTCGGAAGTTATTGGTGTATTTGCATTGTATTCTATTGGGTATTTTCTGTTTTTTCGGTTGATTCCTATCAAATCACTTTCTAAATTCGTGGTATTATTGCGAAGATTCGCCCCCCATTTCTGCAATCTTATATGCGTATCCTCAAAGAATGGTGTATCAAGCCCAGGTCCAGGTGCATTCAATTGATATTGACTCACTGTAGTCATTTCATGTAATTTCTTTTTTATTCTCGCTGGATCATCATTGAAACGTGTGAGAGACATTTTATAATAATGTCAGAAAAGAAATAAGAACAATGTACCATACAATACAATATAATACGAATGTTGCTAAACATGATAGTTAAAAATGAGAGTAAAATCATTACTCGTCTCTTTGATTCGGTTCTCCCAATCATTGATAGTTATTGTATTTGTGATACTGGAAGCACGGATAGTACAATCGCGGTTATCAAAGAATATTTCTCGACAAAAAACATTCCTGGTAAGATAATAGAAAAATCATTCGTGGATTTTGGGTATAATCGGACATTTGCATTGGAACAATGCAATGATATGCCCGCAGACTATATATTATTATTGGATGCTGATATGGTTCTCCAATATGGTTCAAATTTCAATAAAGAAGAATTAAAGTTACAACTAAAACATCACGATGCACATTATATCATGCAAGGAAATAGTGAATTTAATTACAAAAATGTTCGTATTGTAAAAAATCGTTCTGGAATGAATTATTGGGGTGTTACTCACGAATATATGAATGTGCCTATAGGCACGACCCATGGTATGTTCTCGTCATCATTTTTCTTCATCAATGATATTGGTGACGGTGGATGTAAAAGCGATAAATTCCTGCGCGACGTAAATCTACTCAAAACTGCACTTGAAACGACTCCTAATAACTGCAGATATACATTTTATTTGGCAAATAGTTACAAGGATTCGGGACAAAGTGATAAGGCAATAGATGCATATAAGGATCGAGTAACACTAGGAGGATGGATAGAGGAAATATGGTATAGTTATTTCATGATTGGGCGCTTATACCGAGATATGGGTGAGATGGAAAAAGCAATCCATTATTGGATGGAGGCAATCAACATATTTCCACAGCGTATAGAGAACATATATGAAATTATTACATCCTATAGAAAATGTGGCAAAAATGAACTCGCATACTTATTTTATAAGATCGCCGATAAGAAACGAGGGGAGAACACAAATCCCGATTATTTATTTATGGAAAGGGATATCTATAATTTCAAATTAGATTACGAGCTAAGTATTATAGGGTATTATTGCAATTCGGATAAATATGATTTGACTAAATGTTGTATGAATCTTATGGCATATCCATTTGGACCGACAAATTTAACAGACAATGTATTACAAAATTATAAATTCTATAATATAGTTGTCCCTGGAGAAAAACACAATAAGAATTTAAGCGATATCATAGAGGGGTTTTATAATAGCACACCTTCTATTTGCATGTTGAATGGAGAACTTATATATAATACTCGATACGTGAATTACACAATTGACAAAAATGGAAATTATAAAAACTGGGATTTAATAGAGTCGATAAATATATTATCTCATAATGACAATTATATTACAATGAAACACGACCGTTCTAGAGACAATCGTTATGTCGGGGTCGAGGACATTCGTCTTTTTGCCCATAATGGTAAATTACTATATAATGGGAACAGAGCGACTCATGATGGTATGGCAATAGAACACGGCGAGATTGATATCACAACTGGCAAAACTAATTCGGTGGTTCTGACTTCATCATTCCAAAAGAAACTAGAGAAAAATTGGGTGTTATTTGAAGATGCCGAAAGAAATTTGAAATGCATCTATGGATGGCATCCATTGGTGATTGGTGATATTAATAATGATGTTCTTGAAAAAACACACGAATTATCTACCTCTATTATTTTCGACCGTTTTCGGGGTTCTACAAATGGCGTGAGAGTTGGCGATGAGATATGGTTTATATGTCATGTAGTGTCTTACGAGAACCGCAGACTATATTATCATACTATGGTGGTATTGGATATAAATACATTTCAGGTTCTACGATATACACCGTTTTTCACTTTTGGTGGTGAATGTGTAGAATATACATTGGGGTTTGTTAAGGTACAAAATGAATTTATAATAGGATATTCGTCTATGGACCGAAGCACGGAATATAAAGTTGTTAAAATTGAGTGGTTTGAAACGATGTTTTCTCGTTTAGATTTCTTATAACAATGCAACACAAAAATACGTAAAATTGATTGTTATTTTATTTCGTCATTATTATAACATACAAAAACAAAACAAAACATGGATTCAGTAACAAAACTATATATGTACCCAGGCGCAGATGTTGGATATCACGAAAGTGTTATCCATCCCGAAGACGGGACTAATGATGCAAATAAACGTGTAGGTAAGCGCGGATTTGATAAGACCTTAACATTGGATGATATGATTAATATTGCTTCTCGTATGGAAGACCCACCAAATATTATTGTGAAAGGAGGAAAAAACGCAAAATGGTATTTGAAGCGCATCCCCAAAGAAATGATTGAATTTGAAATTAACAAACAGAGGTGGAGGTCAACAGATAACTGTACTATGTGGGCAGTCGAATGGTAAATATAATAATAATAATAATAATAGAAAAATATACACGATAATTGGACAATTCGTTTTTTTTCTGAATTCTATACGCGCATATTAAGTCGTTTAGAATAATAGTTTATTTGTTGCGTTTATTATTAGTATAAAACGATCCGCATATATATATATATGGATATTCGATCGGAAAATAACATGAATAAACCAGTAGATACCAGTGAAAATTATGCATTGACTCTGGATGTAATGATTGGAATTGCCTTGTTGTATTTTTGCGTCTTGATAAATTTACTTCGTTGGTTATGTATTGGTGCCGATATACACCCAACCCAGTAAATAGTAATTCCAAATGTGTATAAAAACATCTGGATGTACAACGACAAAAAAGATGAAAATTATAGATTGCTTCTTATTTTACAATGAATTAGACTTATTGAATTACCGATTAAATATACTATACGATGTAGTAGATTATTTTATAATAGTGGAAGCGACCCATACTCACGCTGGTCATAGTAAAGAGTTATTTTTCAAGGATAATCGGCATATGTTTAAACAATTCAATAATAAGATTATACATATAATTGTTGACGATTTTCCATATATATTTCCGAATATAAATTACGAAAAAAATGAACAATGGGTGAATGAGAAATTTCAGAGGAATTGTGGAATTCGTGGATTTGGAAAAATACCCGATTTACAAGATAAAGACATGTTAATAATATCCGACCTCGACGAAATTCCCGATCCTCGGGTTCTCGGATCACTTAATTGCGATATAGATATAATATCACTGGAAATGCATTTTTATTATTACAATTTACACAATAAAATGAAAAATAAATGGTATCATTCAAAATTAGTTTCAATCAGGACATTGAAAGAATTCGAATATACATTAGACAACGCACGATTTGTTGAGTGCGCTTATGTTCCTAACTGTGGTTGGCATTTATCATATTTCGGAGATGCAAATTTTATACAAAATAAATTATATAATTTTTCGCATCAAGAATATAATAAGATCGAAATAACTGATAAAGACGTTATAAAAAATAAAATTAAAACAAATACAAATTTATTCGATGATGTGAAATTTGAGTATTGTTCTATAAAAAGCAATCCTCATCTACCAATTGGATATGATAAATATTTGTCAAAATTTATAGATATTTGAATCTATTATATTATGTTATGGTTACGTTGATTCGATTGCCTTTCATAAATGCTATTTCATATTCATCCCATAATTTACCATAGGATTACCACCACATAACATCTCCGACAGATGGTTTTAAGTAATCATCAGGCGATTTGTTTGCGAATGTAAAGTCGACTCCATTGTAATATTCCATTAGACAACCAATATTCCAACCGTTCTCTATTATCTTGCGTGACATTCCGATTTCCTTATATTCTATCGTGTCTCTGAACTTTGTAATGTATTCAGTTGCATCAAATATTTTACATTCCATGAGATATTCAACGGCTTCGCGGTCGGCGCTAAAAATATATGACTGTATATGCGCGATATCCTTCGGTGAATGTATTGCTCCTGAAGAATCACCAGTGGCATTGATTGTGCTTCCGAATAATTTTACATTATCTTTCAATCCATTTACATATATGTCAGTCCAATTACCTTTGAAATCCTTTTTTATGAATGGTCCAACGATTGAGGAATTCGCGAATATAAAATTGTCATAATTTCGATACATATTATCCTTTACTAAACATTCACTCCAAGCCCCAAAATCATATCCGATATTAGCTCGATTCATGGTTTTCACATATGGGGGGAAATTGAATTTTATTTCCATATTATTCGCAATAATATAAAAATCTACATCTGGAGATTCGAATATACAAAATTGTATAAAATATCTTACGCGATCAGTGAGTTCATGGGAGACATATGATACTCCGGTCTTTACCATGTATTTTGATTTATATCATATGTTATTTTTATGTTATTTGGAAATAACATAAAAAATTACAGAACCATAAGATATATCTAGTTACAATTATAGTTGTTATAATTTATTTACTTACGAGACTTACGAGTATAACGTTTAACGAATCCGAATTTTCCCTTTTGGGTGAAATACCCAGCTTTTTCTAAACGTTTCTCTTTCTTCGCTGTTTTGTGCTTCATAGCTGATACAATACGCCCATGTTTATTCATCATCAAATCTGGGCGAGACAAACCACCACTGGTTTTATACGCATTGTTATTGTATACCTGAGTGCGAGAACCGAAAAGTTCCTTGTAAGTTTTTCCCTTAATTTTGTAAGTGCCATCTTCTTGTCGTACTGGGCGTTTCATTATATATGTAAGTATGAGAAAATATTTATTATATAGTCGTGATGATGCATATTTAGATAATATTATAAATTTTAATTAATATATGATTTCAGCCTGAATTTGGGTTTGATTTTATCATAATATAGAGCTTGAGACAAATAAGCCATACCACCGAATAATAAATTTTTATACGATTTTTTAAATACATGTTTCGGATCGTGATTAAGAATCTCAATAAAACTATGTTTATTATGGCAGCTATAATATTGATAGTAACTAAATTTATTACTTTTGATATAAAATTTATTAGGTTTATTTAAGACACTATTTATAGGTCCAACCAGCATTAGACCAATTTCTTTACTACTAGCATTATCTATTATTGAGCATTTATTAGAAGAATGCACATCTCCGCAAAAAATTGTAATTTTTCCACAAGGAAGTGAAAACAAAGTTTCGTATAATGTATCATAGTTTACATCAGAAGGTTGTGTTTTAAATATAATTCTATTGAAATTTAACACCTTGATATTCAAGAGAACCCTCGGAGATAATATATATAAATGCTCGGTAAATTTAACACTGCTATTTAATATTGAACGCAATTTATCATCATAGTCTATATAACTTAGCGTATCAATATTGTCTACTAATAAAAACGAAGAATTATTATATGTTATCATATTACTATCAGTAACTCTCATACATGTCTTTATCGTAGTATTTATCGACTTGAAAATACTATATAAGTATTTTGCAATATCTGGATTTAATTTTAGACATTTAGCCAAGACTGACTCATCGCAAATTTCATGATCATCAGAAAGAAAAACATTAAACGAGTGTTGTAACACGTTTAATTTTCTTCTGAATGTGACTACATACTCTTTCAATATTTTGCTGCGAACATATGAATCTAATATTTTGCTATGGAGTAGATGTATGTTCAAATCAATGTAATGAAATAAATCGAGGAAAACTAAATCCAAATATATTTGGTCACCTAAATGAAATGATAAATTGAATGTTTCGGTATTCACCTTTTTAATTGTATTTGTCTCTGGAACAAATTGACAATCGCAATTCAATATAGTAACATGTTTATCAATATTACGAGATATATCCATTTTGATTGGATAATCGCCAATATACAACATATATTCAAGACATTCGATGTTTTCGAATTTCAAACTGTAAATCATGTTTACATTCATGGTCAAATTTTCTTGTTGTAGTGTTTGTTGAGTATTATTATTTCTTAATTGCACATTAATATCTTGATCGGCTAATGATAAAATACATAGAGAGAACATTTTTTTCTCAAGTGAATATTCACCAATTATCGGTAGATATAGCGTGTTCATTATACACCTTCGGACATTTAAAATTGGGACAAAATCCGCATAAAAAAGAGGTTCAAAGTTTAGGTCTTTTCATACCTTGTGTATATTTTGTTTGTAGCAATTCGTTAAAACTGCTTGATTACTTTTTATTTCTCTACATAGATAACTCGGTCTTTCCAATTTATGTATTGCTTGGTATGCTATCTTGTAGATATTAGACGAACCATTGCGGTCCCTGTTCCACAACCCACAACCGCTCTTACAGCGTAGTAGTCCGTGAACCAACCGCATATCATCTTTATTTGGTCTTGGATTTTTCCTTACCATAAACTTCTCACATACTCCTCCATCACATTTGGAACATTTACAACTGGTTCTAAACTCATCTACCAAATACACTTTGTATTTGTTTTTACGAAGCAACCATCTCATTCCCTTTCCTAATGTTGGTTCTTTGTATTTCATTTGTTTTCTTTGTTTCCCAATCACCTATACAAATAACCACTTCTTCTGGATTACCATACATTTTCCTAAAATCCCTAATCATCTTTTGCTCGTTGCGTTTGGTATTGATATGTCTTCCAAACTTC
>FUWD013231290.1_pt1 | contig 17722 bp, 17 predicted proteins | sample 1063281 | NCBI WGS metagenome assembly FUWD01 (sample SAMEA79048168, study PRJEB19326) | metagenome | biome: marine | reverse complement strand
AAGGGTCACGTGACGATGTCGCCAATACAGGTGCTTTTTTACGTGCTAAATAACGATGGTAAGAATTATGTTTGATATCCACTCCTTTCGCAGTAGTTCCAGCAGGACTCGTACCGCCTGGACGAAGACTAGTTCTACGCCTTGGAATATAAGACCATGAACTACTTGGAACCATTCTATCACTGGATTGATTCCAAGGCATACCATTGCTTTTATTGGTATACCGTCCCGTCCAAGGTCCGTATACGGTAGAAGAAGCACGATTCATTGTATAAAGGGATGCGTCTACACGTGCAACCTTCCAAATTTTACGTTGAGTTGCTTCGGATAATAGTTGATTGTATTTCATAGTATCGTTTAGGTAAGAGGTCATTATAATATCACTATATTATTTTCATAAAATTGATAATATGTTTTTATAAAGATTACTTATAAAATGCACGCGTGTACGATGTGTAGCAGAAGTTATAAAACCCTTTCTTATTACGAACGCCACATTCAACGATGTCATCCCAATAGTAACCCTTTGGGAGACGATGTCAATATAACCATACCACAATTATATGAATGGTGTTTAGAATTGTCCAAACAAAATGAACGTTTACAACAAAAAGTAGATGAACTTATCCAATGGAAAAACGAAAGGGTCATGACGCAACGACCTTGCCATGGAGTGGAGGCCTTGAATCAACGTAACGTGGCATGTATGGATGACTATTTGAGAGAAAATGTATTGACAGAAGACCAGTTTGTTTGTATGCGTAATTATGAGGTCATGAATGGATTAATGTATGCATTAACAAGTCGGTTTCCACTCAAAGACGTTCACACCTTGCCTCTAGTTGCTTTTACACATACTGTAAATGAAGTATTTATACGAAAAGAAACGGAGTGGCAAAGCATGACTACCCATGAACTAAAAAAAATACTAGAGTATATATCCAAAGAATGTATGCAATGGTTAATGAAATGGCATGACCAGAATCAAGCAAAATGGGGACAAGAACAATATATGGATGAATATACGAATACCCTTCGTAAATTTCTAATACCGTACGACGATACTCTTTTGTTAAAAATAAAAAAACGTCTATATGTTTATTTAAAACGACCAAACACTTTACCATTCTAAAAATGTTTCATTGTCAGGTTATACCTAGGACGCCTATGTGAATCAATCGGTATATATCAATACATTATCTATATATGTTTTATCATATACACCCATATTGGTGGTTTTATCCCATGTACTGTAATTCATTAAAATTCTATGATCCTCTACTATAATACTTAGACAGTATTCAACGGCATCGCCTTCAAATTTAAAAGGCGCAGAATAACGTATCAAGTTCATATTGGAATCAAATACAGAAATAATATGATAATAATGACGGGGGGATTCATAGGATACCATATGGACGACAAACCATAGTTCGTGTACCTTATCTGTTTTATATAAAAACCCACAAGTTGAACCTCTTACTTTAGAAAACATCTTTGGGGTAGGTTTAGTACTTACCACTTGAAGCACGTTATTTACAACTTTACAGATTCTCAATGGATGCCAGTCGTAGATAATATGAGTATCCTCGTTATAATCTACAAAAACCCAATTTTTTTCACATGAAGATGGATGAAACGTTTGTTTGAGTTCGTGTACGTCCAAAGTACCTTGTTTTATATTATATTCGCCCGATACAACCCTTATATTATTGTTCGGAAACCCTGTGCCGATATAGGATAATTGTTGTTTATAGTTGTCGTAATACAATCTTACATCTTCCACTCCACTAATTCTTTTCCCGTCCAATACAACTTCCATCCATGTTTCTACCATTTTATTGAATTGACTATCTAATTCAATCCATTGATTGATAGTTATGATATGGTTATCGTCTTGATAAATATAAACACCATTTTGTTGTATAATATCATAATTGACATATCTAATATTCATGACATACCCATCGGAATGAGGATTTGGAATCATACAACTAGAAGAGGATGTAAAACATTGAGGTTTATCGTAAAGAAAGCGATTCATACAATGATTGAAACGATAGACTGCCTTGTGTTGTAGAACGTGTTTATAAAATTTCATATTGGATAAAAGAGAATTAGATTCGTTTTCATCGTTAGAACGATTACACACTTTAATCAGTTCATTGTTAATAGTGTTGATATTATTGTAGCACGCAAGTATAGTATATTCATAATAAATTTTATAGTCATATACATCCGCGTGTAAAAACAAATATTGACTTCGGTCAAGTTTTTTATCTAAAATTTCTTTGGCTAAGTTATAAAATTTAAACCCTATCTTTTGTTTTCCAATGATTCTATAATGTTTGATGATTTCGTAGATTCCTTCAAGACGTTCCGGATAATAATCATATCCTTCTAACCAATACGATAAAGCATCCGCAAAACGATTCATAGATTTATAGCATAGTCCAATTCTATAATAACTATACCACACTTCTTCTTTCCAACCACCCAGTTTAATCCGTTTTTGATACATAAGAATGGCTTCATTATAATCCTCAATATGATAATAACTATTCGCTAAATAAAAATGATAACGTACATTTTCAGGTTCTTCAAGGATGCCATTTTTCAATAGAAGAATGTCTCGTGAAAACTTGTCATGTTTCGCACCACCATCTCCAAGGTCTTTGATAAAAAGAATCCTTTTATCTAAACAAATCGATGTATTCTCTTTAGGCGTGTCTATGTATTCATGCGTGACCCCAAGGTATTTATATAAACCATTGTTTTTTATAATTCTAATATTGTTATAATGAAAAGAGTCGTTTCCTTGTAATACATGAAAAGAGTCGTATAGATTCAGCATAGATTTATCAAACTGTTGGATGTCTAGGACCATGTCCGCATCTAAGAATAAGATATAATCGGACAATCCCTTGCACGCTTGTAATGAAAAATTACGATTATAAGAAAAATTTTGAAAAGGTTCACTCAATAGAATACCGGTTATACCTTTGTCTTTAAAATATGTGCGAATGATATCCATTGTATTATCGGTTGAACCTGTATCACAAATACAATACGTATCTATGATCGGTAATACGGAATCCAATAAGCGTTGCACGATAAGACTTTCATTTTTAACAATCATATTTAAACATATCGTGGGTGACTTGGACATATACTTTATATATCTTGTTTAGTTTTTAACTACTTAAAGATAAAAAACAATATATGGTATTAGCCCTCGTGGCGCAATTGGATAGCGCATTGGACTTCTAATCCAAAGGTTGCAGGTTCGATTCCTGCCGAGGGCGTTGTTTTGTTAGCTCAGTTGGTTAGAGCGTCCGACTGTTAATCGGAAGGTCATAGGTTCAATCCCTATACAAAACGTAAACCTAAATGTCATTTATGTCAATTGCGTCTTCTTCAATCCATACTTCTAATGGTACTGCTTCAACGACTTCGTTTGCATTACTTAAATTATAGTCCATGTCAATACTCGCCTCGTCCTCTTCGTCGTTCAATTTCAATACAGACCAATTCCCATCTGTATTGTGTTTGAGTATATTTTTATCTTCTTCCGAATAAACATACAATAGGTCGCATGTGCTTTTTTTATCTGGATGTTTTACTTCCCAATCACGTATTCCAATCAATATCCAGATTCCTGCCGTTAACATATTATCGCGTTTGCCTCTACCCCTAAACTTATTACGAATAATACAAATACGTGTTACTCCGTCTTCACATTTAGCCTCGAACATGGAACAACCTGTTAATTTATTTACCATAGCGTACATTTCGCAGGTTTCCTGTGGATTTTTTTTACGAATGGAACCCGTATAAGGTACATTCAAATGCTTACGCGAGACTTTTTTGCCTTTGTTTCCTCCATTGTTTTTCACCATGTTTGTATTTTACATTCTATATAACCTATACTACCGTTTCAATTTTACGACTTAACTTTGTAAGTCTTCGTTTGCGGTATTTTTGTGTGCGTCGTTTCGTATACTTACCTCCTAAGGTAGTTTCTTCCGCCGCACGAGGGTCTTGAAACACGGGAGGGGTCATACGTAATCCACGACGTACGTTTTGTATCAAGACATGGATGTCGTGTTCTTCTAATAATCCTTGATATATTTCTCTCACTTGGTCGTATTGTTCCGATGAAATCAAAAGACGAATTTTAGAACCTGACATGGAACCGGTCGGTCCACTTCCAGTGCGTTCTATTTCTTTGCATTGCACCGGAATGACACTGGAAGGTACCTCGTTTGAAATACAAAAACTTCTTCGTCTATCCATATCTTGTTCCGCATCTTTCCCCATATATAATATTACTTTCCGTCCGTCTCCGCCGGTTTTAGATATTGCACATTGGGTTGCCGTAAAAAGACTTTGAGAGCAGTCCTCTCCCGTTACAATCCATTCCTTGAGTTGTTCTTCCGTCCAATTCCAATATGGATATTCTTTAGATTTAGACATTAACATTTGTATCAACACTTGTTTTTTATCCTCAGGCATTAATGGATTTTCAAGGTTTTTATCTTTTACATTGAAGGTATATTCTTCGTCCGGTTTTCCATCTACCAAACGTACCACATTCGCATATTTTGATTGTAAGGATTTAGACAGTTTAGAAAACTTGGCCTCGTTCGTTGTATTTGTTAAAAATATACGCGGTACTATATTAGCACGTGTAGCACTCTCATTCAACGATTCCGTCTCTGAACCCAAGGCATACTGTTTCACTTGTTGTAACAAATACATGCATAAATCTAAGTGTCCAGGGGTGGGCGGATTCATTCGTCCAACTATCATCATTACGAGGGGTGTTTCTAAGGTAGCCTTACGAGCTTCTATGAATTGGGATTGAACGGTTTCAATTTCCGTGGACGGAAGGTCATTCAAGGCATTCCTCCAAGAAGAACTAAATCCGTTTACTTGCGTCATTGGATTCATATAAAACGATACCATGTCTACCTCTTCCGGTCCATCGTAGGTAATGTTTAAAGAACGAAGTAAATCTATATTCGCGGTATCGGATGCCGTATCTGGAATCCAATTAGATTCTTTAAACGTTAATCCGCCACGATATTTTTTTTTCGTTTTTCGTTTATACTTTCGTGTATACTTTCGTTTCGTAGTCATATGTTTTAAATATATATAATTAAGTTATAGACTATAAATTATATATATATGTCCATAGTATGATTCTAGATATTCATGCCTATTCCAAACAGGAATTGATGAAACTGTTTTCTTTAACCACCCAGTATACAAATATAGAAGTAGAACGAGGAAAAAAAAAATTAAATCTACAATTGATTCAGTCGTCCGTGTTGAACGAACAAGAAACATTAGACGTGCAACTATTCATCGACAACGCCTGTGCAAAATTGATGGAACAGGACCTTTCCATTACCAATATGGGTACTTGGAGACAGTCTGAAAATGTCCTCTTGTCTGGTAGTAATAACCATTACGTGATTGCAAATTCAAATTCTATTGCAGGACAAGATGCTAAAATAACCGAAGGTCGTTTAACGGGTTCAGACGAAGTCCCTCCTGGTTGGTTAAACCCCATCAACGTAAAAACTGTACTCACTGGTATGAACATTGATTCTAGGTTTAGAGATGATTATTTTACTACATCCTCCTCTCAATTTCAATTTGAATTACCCGATATTCAGCGCAAGGTAACCAGTTTACGTATTGCAAGTTTAGACATTCCAATGACCTATTATGCCGTGTCTAATACGAGAGGCGATTCTACTTTTCTTATAAGTACAGAACAAGTGAATACGTCTCCTGTAACCAAAGCATTCTTACTGTTACATCCAGCATTTCTACCCGGTGTTTTGGATGTTGAACTCCTTGACTTAACCTCTACACCCCCACGTATCTTATCGGTGAATACCATCACGACCAATCGTTCCGTGTATGCTTGGTTAGTTACTTTACCCGATGGTAATTATGAATTGTCTTGGCAGTCTACAAGCAAAGCCGCCGACCTTGAATTGGCCATGAATAAAGCACTGTATTCGGCACAAGCCGGTTTATTAGATTTGAATACTGGAGTGTTTTACGCTTTAAAGAGTTCTTCTACTCAACTTGGACTAGATCAGACGGTGGATATTGTATATAGAGTAGACCATGCGTCTGGTAAATCCATCTTCCGCATTCCTGAACTTAGTACCTCGTCTATATTTAATACATTGTATGGTCTAGGATTTTGTTTGTATTTTCAAGTAGATTCGTTTGGTTCATTTGAATTGACTAGTAATTTACAGGCAAAGTTAGGTTGGCAATTGGGGTTTCGTAAGCATGCCTATACCTGTTTAGACACTTGTAGTTCAGAAGGCATCTCAATGGTCATTGGACCAAGATATTTGTTTTTATCGTTGGACGATGGACAAAAAAATACAGGTAGTAATTTAATTGCGGCCTTTTCAGAATCTACTCTAGATGCTAACATCATCACACGAATCAATTTGTCGTCCGAGATGGACCATTCCACGGTATATAAACCCTCTCGTGATATTGGATTGAGTACGGTTTTGAACCGAACCCGAGAATATTTTGGGCCCGTCACTATCTCTAAATTAAAATTAAAATTATTGGACGAGTATGGTAGGTTAATATCCTTGAATCATATGGATTGGTCCATGACACTTGTGTTTGACAAATTATATGATTAAATGTTCATAAAACTCTTTTACTTTACGATTTACACGAATGTTGCTGGGTTCAAATTCACATAAATATAAATGATTTAAAGTTCGTACTCTAGACAAGGCCACGTAGGTTTGACCACATTCAAATATGCGTGACCCTGCGTCAATTCTGGCAGTGTCTAAAGTAATGCCTTGTGCTTTGTGAATCGTAATCGCCCATGCATAAATAAGAGGAATTTGACGAATCGTTAAACCAGGTATCGTTTCACTATTCCAAACATGAGGTACAATCAGTCGTATGATACCGTTATGAAATTTAACCAAGGGATAAGAGAATTCACCTTGTACTCCTATCACTAACCCTTGACTACCATTCACAATCGTAAACTGGTCGGGGTCAATGTTGGCCACGCACATTACACGCGTACCAATTTTTAATTTCAGGGATTGAACTACCATCAAAGATTGTACCAGTTGAGTGGTTTCATACTCCATTTGAGACGTAGACCACTCCATTCTTATTTTTTTTTGTTGTGCGTTCAAGGTTTCAGTCTGATGCACGACCTCAATATCGTATTGATATTCGGTTTCTGTTAATTTGGCATATTCTACTGTATTGAACGTATCCGCTCTGGCACGTGTTGGATATAACAAGGTGGGCGTGTTTTCCAAATCGTATGGACATACGCGTTGTTTTAATTTAGTAATGGTATTGGTTGAAATTTTACCAATACGTATTTGATTTAATATTTTTTTATACGCGTCGTCCGTTTGACGAAATATAGTTTGTAACACGTGTACATGGTCCATACATTCTTTCCATCGGTCGCTTTCAAAACAAAATTCACGTGAACCTGGGTCTTCTTCATCCCCTACTGGCGGTAGTTGATAAAAATCTCCTGACAATACGACTTGTATTCCACCAAATGGAAGAGTTCGCTTGTTTTTGGCTATTCTTGCAATCGTATCTATCACATCAAATATTTTTTTGGAAAGCATACTCACTTCATCTAATATTAAAATGTCAACGGTTCTCCATACTTTTACTTTATACGGATTTTGGATTACGCGTTTCACTATATCCATGATTAAACCAGAGGCCATCCCTATTCCGCCCCACGCATGAATGGTTTTTGCTTTACATTGTAGCAAGGCCGAAGCCGTTCCAGTCATGGCACAGACCTGTATATGTTTTTGATTACGTTCTGCGTGCATTTTAAAGTGACGTATCAAATGACTTTTTCCACATCCTCCTGGTCCTGTAAGGAATATGTTTTTGCCTTGTATAAAACTATCCATGGCTTGCTGTTGTTCTTTTGAAAGTTCACTCATTATGCGTTCCTTTCAATGGTATCAAATCTATATCAATTTTTACCATATAAACCTAGACTTTTTTGTTATATGATAAACATGGATTACTTAAATATATACTGTAGTATACATCCAAATGGGGAATGGTTGCTATGGTCGTACCCTACCAAAACAGATTCATACAAAGATACCCAAATACATTCCTACGGTGCGTAGAGGTCGTGTGATGAACGTATACGATGGAGATACAATTACGATTGCAGGGTATGTGGATTACAATCCAACGTTGTACTCTTTTTCAGTTCGGTTCAATGGTCTGGATTGTCCAGAAATCAAATCCAAACAATCTAAAGATGAAACCGAATACTCTATCGCTTTGTTGGCAAAACAATACATTCAATCCTGTGCAGATGGACAAATCGTTACGCTGGAACGGGTATCCATGGATAAATATGGAAGGTTATTGGCAGACGTCTATTGCAATGGGGTCCATTTAAATCAATCCTTGATAGAGAAACGCTTAGCCGTCGTGTATCACGGTAAAACCAAATGCGTTCCACATTCTTGGAAACGTTATTACGAAACGGGTGATTTACTTTAAAGGTGTCCCTCCGTTCCATGCGATATAGAGACCGCATGTTTTATTCCACATATTGAAACGAATACGATTTGGTATGTAATGTATGGATGGCGTGTATCTCTTCGTCTGACAATCTAAAATACTGGGATAGGGATGTATCATGGATAGTGTCTGGAAAATCGTTCAAATAGGTAACATCCGGTATCAACTCAAAAATATGTTTTTCTATATATTTCATTCTATATCGTGTACATTCCAGTAAATACAGTGCAAATTTAGTTTTAAAAAAATCACAGATTTGTTTTAAATAGAGTTCATCTTCGGATACAATGACATATGTATCACGATTGCTGATACCGTAGTTCCCTTCTAAATCTAAATATGGAAATCCATACATTTTATGGGCTAGGATTAGTTTTTTTACACCATGGTAGGCCAATGGAATAGAACTATATTCTTTGATGAACCGAACGTGACGTTGGTCCGCAATCACAGCCGTTCGTACATTTTCAAACGGATGGGTTGTATCTTGAACATTGCTCAACGAGGCTTTTCGGGAGGGCATGTTGGTTTTATAGACACAAAGCGTCTTGAATGGCTGAAAATGTCTAATTTTACGTAAAATACTTGCCCCAAACACCGGTATCGGTTCCATGGGTTGGTAGGTATAAGGCACATAGCATTGTATAGAGGAATCATATAAGTCCACGATATAGTCATTCACGGTCTTTCGTACATGAACCATACTCGTGGGGGTTTGTGCTTCGCCTTTGAATGCTTTGTTGGTTTCCGTGTTGGATAAACATTTGATTTTACATAGTTTATGACGGGTCATGTAGGTATACATGTGTTCTTTGTCTGGGCGCATCCATAAAGAGGGTATGATTACTAACAATTCACCTTGGTCTTTCAACAACTCTATGGAATGTCTTACAAAATTATACCAAATCGTGACACCGTCTTGGGATTTCGTTTGGGTTGTATTGGTGGGTACTTTCTTGATGCCGTTGCAATTGTAGGGTGGGTTACCTATCACGTAATGGAATGTGCGTTCCTTGTACGACAAAAAATCTCCTTCTATTATATTGGCCAATGTACCAAAACACTTCTTTAACTGTAACACATTCTCTGGACGTATTTCACACATGTATACCATGTGGGATAAGATATGACGTCTTCGTTGTGTTTCGTCTGGCATACAGGGTGTAAGATGTGTATCTAATTTCCAACATAATGCCATGGTAAAATATCCTGTTCCTGCTCCACCATCCATAAAGGTGTGGGACGGGTTTGAAAATACAGACGAGTCCATCATATCCAACATGGTATCCACGATTGAAAACGGCGTAAAGATTTCTCCATATAAATGTTTATATTCAGGGTCAGAGGTAAGCGTTTGAACGTAGTCTTTTGGACGTATTGTAAAGATGGACATTGTAGTAGTATAACATTCCCCATTCGTTTCATTGAACGCAACCACTACTAACAATTCATCCAATTCGTCGGTAACAATCCATCGGCAATCGCTTGTTGAGGGTCCGTATACACTTTCCCACAACTACCATTCTGTAGTTTCATTGGAAAACTTTGTTTGCACGGCGGTGTAGGAAGACATTTGTGAGGAAGTAATTCGGTATCCGTGTATTCGCCACAGGACCTTGCCGTTAAAGGGGATTGAGGAACATATGTATTTCTTGATATTTTACGTGTTCCCAACATATACATATTATCCTCCGAACACGGAATGACGGGAGTTTCCGCACACTCTACTAAAGATAAACCGGTCTCATAATTTTTAATTTGTTTAATATATTCACTCTGGCTATGGTCCAGCGGGTCAAAGGTTTTAACATACCACTTTCTGCATCCTTGATTTAAACTACATCCGCTAGAACCATTGTATGTATCCGTAGAACGTGTCGGATGATATACCCTACTTGAAAGTAATCCTTTTGAATTCATTACAGACCTTTGTGCCCGAACTGTATTATCGTAAAACGTTCCATTCAGTGAAAAAACGTCTTTTCTATTGCTTAAATTACGGATTGCTTTTGTTTTTTTTTTTAATGTAGCAATGGACATGTAATACAATAAGATAATATTCGTGACTTCTTAGGATTAAAGTAGCATATTTAAATACATTGGATACAATCGGTCGTTTAAATAGGTTTTGTAGTCCCTTTCGATTTCAAAAATAGTGTCTCCTTTCAATTCTAAACATAGTCCGTTTTCTTGAAGAATTCTTTGAGAACCAATACCTTTCATCAGGGCTACAAACATATCCATATAATGATAGTGTTCGCCTTTTGTTAGGTTCAATACAAATGGATGATACCGTTCTTTCATGGTATACAATATATTGGATACCATGATATACCATTTATACTCTTCCTTAGGACGTATATGTAAATAACCCATATATGGGATAAACTCTTTACTCGGTACACTATAAAAGGTAAATACAGTATATACTACATCAGACGGTAACGCATTGCATAACACGTGAAACAGTTGTTTCTTTTTGTAGCATTCTTTTTTATATTTTTTGTATGTATTACAACGAGTATTCAATTGATAATTAAAACAATGTGCATCACGCCGGCGTTTCGCGTTGTCATAAGAGGCTTGATTCATATCAGGGTCACGATGTGACCGATACAACCCTAGACATGGAAGAGGTTCTTCGCAACACCGAATATAGGATTTAAAGTTCATTGTAATACATATTGTAGAATACTAATTAGAAGTTTCATTTTTTTGAGATTTTAATGTATTCATGTCTGAACGAATGCTAGATACGGTGAATTGTCTTGCTTTTGTAAAAAGTTTAGTCAATTCAACATAACTGTTCACGTCATCGTCCATATAGAATATATGGGAATATCTTTCTGCGGTCTCTTGAATTGTAAGACGTTTCGTCGGGTCTGGATGAATATTAATCAACAATAAAGTATTCAAATGTGTAATAAACGTATGTTGGATATTGAACTGTGCGAAAAAAGATTGCAACAATTTTAAATACATTATGCTTAACGAATAATTATCCCAAGTATGACGGTGTGACAATAGTTCCTGTATCACTTGCGTTCGTGGTTGTTTCACATATCGTTTCACTTGTTCTATAGACTGTTTTAAAAACGTATCTTTGAAGGATTGGGTACAACCCTCTAATCCTTTGTTGTGTTTTACGTATAAATCGGCAATGAATAACGCTTCGTCTTCGGTTAAAACGCTATCGGTTTCGTGCAATAAATAACAAATAATGTTAATTTCTAAACACCATACATAGTATTCTGGTAAAAATACATAGAAATAATTAGGCATAGTCTTCTCGTTGACACGGTCCAATGGTATTGAAATCCCAAAATCAATGATTATAGGTTCATGGGTTTGATATTTAAATAATACGTTCTCAATTTTCAAATCGTAATGGATTATGTTGAGTTGTCTAAGTTTTTCTAACCCCATCAAAAGATACTGAAACGTTTCAATCAAAATCATAATGATTTCGTTTGCCGGTTTATTTTGAATGATATCTATAAATTTAGTTTCATGAAGAAAAGGTAAGTCCATGGCAACATAGTCGTCTTTATAATTCTTAATCAGTTTACACTTTTTTATTTCACTGGTCGTTACTTTACGAAAGTCAATAGAACAACTACTTAAAACTGGCAAAAAAACAAAGATAACTTGGCAATTGTTTCAAATGGACCCCACCACACTTTCATTCTTGGAATTAAAATCTTGTCTTTGTATTTTAGTAGCATTGTGCATGACCTTGTCCGAGGTACCATTACATTTTATACCTGGATAAAAAACACATCCAAATCCTCCTTCTCCAATGAGTTTACTCATATATTTCATAACTATAAAATATACCTACACTCTACGCCGCGTATAAATATAATAACGATTTTTATACGTTTTTTTAAATCGTTGTACCCATTCGGCGGATTCCAAGTTATTATTCGTATCTTGTTTTAACGCACTTTTTAATTCTTTTAAAATAAGGTTTGAATAGGAAAGACAAAACGTATTGTATCCTGTGGCAGGACTAAAACGTGCCTCGTCTATGTGTAACGAGATATGCGTATCCATGGCATCTAATACACAATTGCTTAAACGTTTATAATCGTTTCTGTGTTTGGACGTAGCGGGTTTATCCTTGCCTTTTACACGATAATAATATCTACCCGATTTAAACAATTTATCAGCAATGTCTCCTTGATATCCCATTCGTGCATGTCGTTCCGTTTCAGTTTGTATCAAGTCGGAATGGGATATACACCAATCGTGCCAAGCAGATTTATAATCTTTACGATTATCATAACGATGTATCCTTGCAAATGCATCAATATGTGTATGGACAGTCTCGGATACATTAAATCTATATGTGGTGAGTGATTTATGCCTAGGATCATCCATGTTGGTTAGGAGATATACATTTCGTTTTTTATAATTCAATTTTTATAAAAACTAATTTATGTCTGAAACCTATTCCATCTTGGTTCAACCTTACTACGATAGCGTACATCAATGTTATACAAAAGTGCTTAAGATAGACCGTACGCCTTTGAACCATTCCCCCATTCTACAAATTTTAAAACGTATTCATTCCACACCTCTGTCTCCTTTCCAAACCAATCTTTCATGCGATACTACATACCTTCCATGTAAATATGTTTTTCTTAATCCAGGCACCGATAGACTTGCCCAACTAAATGACGTTCCAAATGTATTCCAGTGGTTAAGACAACATGGTTACCTTATAGATACCGCATTAACCACCATGATGCACCAAGGAGATGTCAAAGGAAACGATCTTTTATTATGTTTTATTACTTCTAAAAATTGATGCTTGAATTCGTATTCATAGGGTTAACTTAGAATGGAACCTACGGAAGAAGACAAGCAATCTTATTATAAACAATTGACCGAACAAGAAAAACTTGTATTGCACATTGCGACGACACAACTGGGTTCATCGTTTGATTTGGTTCGTTCCAATGGTTTTATTCAATGGTTTCATACACACACCACTCCCAAGTCTTCTTAACTATGTTTGTATCGTGTAAAGGTAGATATAGATTTTGCCAAACGTTTTGCCGTTTTTTTTGCATTTCGTCTTCGTTTTCCACCCGTTTGACGATTCGGTTGTAACTTTATATTCGTACTCCTTTTGGATTGAAATTGTTCTACTGCATCGTTGAGTTCTTTCTTTACATTACGTATATCCGTATCATACTTGTGGGCAACCGCCATGCCATCTTTACCAATTTGTATCGTTTTATGGGTAGTATCTTGTATCTGAAGGATACTTGGTGCTATAATTCCAGAAGCGGTATTGTACCATTTACCAAAAGCGATCACAAGGTCAACTGCACCTCCAATACCTGGTATTTCTGCAATCACAGCCATTCCAGATTGTATAAGTGCATTGGTTGTATTTCTTGCACTTTTTTCACCAATGGTTTGGATCGTTTCCCAAATTTTGTCGGTCATTTCTTGAATCAATGGCTCATCTAAACGATGGACTTCCTTAAACACCTTACCATAAATTCGTATGGCACGCTGCATTGCTCTACGAATCTCTGGGTCTTTTACAGCTTGGGATAAAAAAATTACCTTGTCATCAATGTTACGGACGATTTGTGAGGAAACCTGAGTCCAATTTTTATTCTTGATATCTACATCTTTCAATAAGTTCGGTAGCAATGTATCTAGCACACTTATAATTTGTTTCATTCCATTACTAACCTGTTCCACTTGTTTCTCGACCCGTTTCATTCCCTCAGTAACATCTCTACCAATCGTTTCCACATAGTTCACTCCTTTATGAATAGTGTCTGAGAAGACAGACTTACTTATACTCTTTGAGAGAGAGTCATAGGGTTGTATACCTTGCATTTTTATAAAATGTTATTTTTTTTTATGGACTATTCATCTTCATTACAGATACCAAATCCTTATAAGATAAGGATTCATTCGGGAAACTTCTAGTTTGACTACTATATCTTAACCCGTATACATATTTTTATGTGAAATGCTTTTCATTATAAGGTTCTAAAAAAATGAAATACTTTTTAGACTTATGTATATGTTATGCGAACAACCAAACCAAAATGAACTCAACCAACATACCGGTGTCGTGTGTGGATACGCGGACAAGGAACTACTACAGCGTCAGCCAAGCAGCACTACAAGAACAGCAACACGACTACGGAGGCGACGACGAGGAAGACAAGACGGTTCAAGACTACGACATGATGGCGATGATGGCGGTTGCAACAGCACTACAAGAACAGCAACACGACTACGGGGGCGACTACGGAGGCGACTACGGGGCACAGTCAAAGCAATATGACCCATACACTTTATCCGAACAGCAAATAACTGCTGGCAACAGTATTATATACAACTTTTTCAACTGGAATACGAACGGTTATGTTAGTCGCACAAATGCAAAGTGGTAAAACCGGGTGCTTTCTATACACTGCGGCAGAATGTATCCGCAAGGGATTTGTGGAACGCGTTATATGTTTGTGTGGCGCAACAGACACCGAATTACGTGACCAACTGAATAAGGAAGTGCGTGGAGGAGGTGATTTTTATGACAAATATACGTATCATCTTGAAAATTATGGTTTGAACCATAGGGAGATTCAAAACATCAAGAAAAAGGTAAAGGACAATATCAAGGTTGTCTGGGGTGCGAAACTAAAGAAATATTGTACGGATAAATCATTAAAAACTTTATTCATATGGGATGAATCTCATTATGCACAATCCAAAAGTCAGGCACCAGATAAGTTTCTTGAAAAGTTCGGAATATCTGGTTCAGGAGAAGGTCTAGCAGATTCTAACAATTACTTACTTAGTGTTTCTGCGACGTCTTTCTCTGAACTTAGTTGTAAAGTGAATGGAGTCCAAACCAAACGAGTAGTAGCGATGCTTCCAGGGAAGGGATACACTAGTGTAAAGAATATTATGGAGTCAGGGAGGTTGAAGACATTTCGTGATGTGAAAACAGCGTTGAGTATCGCACTAGAAAAACCCAGTATTTCTCCCAAGAACTGTGTTATCCGTTGTACGAAAACGAATATGGAAGACATAAAAGCAACCTGTCTGGAAAAAGGTTGGAAACCAGTGCTATATAATTCAACCACAAAAGATAAAGAAAAAGATGAAGGTGAACGCATATGGAATGGTTTGGACAACCAACCACAAGAAAACACTGCAATCTTGATTACGGGTAGATGCAGAATGGGAAAGAATTTAGTGAAAACACACATATCGTTTGTTATGGAGACCTGTGAAAATTCAAATACGGATACAATCCTTCAAGGACTTCTAGGGAGGGTGTGTGGATATTATCAACCAGGGTCGGATACGGTGGATGTCTACTTACCTGAAACCATCGTTGAAGAAAGAAATTCGGACGGTAAGAATGAACTTGAAAGGTATGTGGAATTGATGGATGGATTAAATCAAGGTAAATCTCCAGAGGATTTAAACATCCCAACCAAAGCCATGAACCTTGACAAGAAATCTATACAAAAACAGATGAAACCCATTCTTCCATTTATCGTAAGGGGTGTTCCTGAAAATGCCAAAAAAGAGGTTTTGGAATCACACGTAAAAGAAAGTATTATGGCGCCAGATTTTGATTACGGACGAACGGATTCACAACAATTTGAGTCCTTAAGAGAAATGATCAGGTTGGAAGAATTGGTGTTACAAACTCACGATGTTTGTGACAATTTAAAAGGTAACCAAGAGAAGAAATGGAGTGATTTATCCCATAAAGTTAAAGTCTGCTGCATAACAAAAACCGATTCTACTCCTGAACGTTTATGGCATACAGATGCGAAAGGCGAGGAAGGAAGTATTTGTCATTTCTTCTACTATAAGGATGAAAATGAGTATGGTATTCCTGCAAATTCCGTAGCGATTTATGGTGTGACCAAACCGATTAACCAACCCAACGCATACCCGTTACCATTAGACAAATGTGTATTTAATTCTAATCACGAACCTTACACAAAAGCGGACAAGAAAGACAAGAAAGCCAAGGAAGCGGTCAAAGAAGCGAACAAGAAAGCCAAGGAAGCGGTCAAAGAAGCGAACAAGAAAGCCAAGGAAGCGGTCAAAGAAGCGAACAAGAAAGCAAAGGAAGCGGTCAAGGAAGCGAACAAGAAAGCCAAGGAAGCGGTCAAGGAAGCGAACAAGAAAGCAAAGGAAGCGGTCAAGGAAGCGAACAAGAAAGCAAAGGAAGCGAAAAAGGTAGTCACGAAATTCTACGTGAATGATGGACTTGGCGCAGCGATGGTCGATCGGTTGCTGCATCGCAAGAGCGACGACGACACGGACGGCACGCTGCATCCAAGGCCGGTGAATGATGGACAATGAAATTATGAAAAAAAAAACTTTTGTTGTTTCTATACTAAACCGTTTTTACGTTTTTTTTTGTTTTTTGTTTAGAGGTTTTAAGTTTTTTATGCGAAACCGTATTTGCAGATTTTTTTTTTAATACAAATTCTGACATACCATTTCCTCTTACGCGTGTATGACCATACTCTGAATATTTATATTCTAATGTTTTACACGCAGCCTCCATTGGTTTCAAACGTTCTTCAAATCTACCTAATCCGCCTTCTTTACCATAATATTTTGTTATAAATCCGATTTTATTAAAACGTAAAACGATTCCATCATGTACAAAATATTTTATACTTCTTTCAACATCTTCTTTTTGTCCATTCATTTTTGTTAATGTCAATTTGATTTCTTTTAGTGTTGGACGATTTATAATTCCATAAAATGCTCCTACAATATATTTTAATTCAGTAGACATTTCGGTCTTTGTCTTACGAAAAAAAGGATTAAACACTGGATATACTCCCCATATAAATGCATTGTTCATTATGCATTTATGAAATGCATCCTTTATAAAATAATCCAGCGTATGTCCTTTATACATGGAAGAGAGTGACATATCTATACTTTCAACATCGTCATCAAGAAAAACGATACGTTTACTGGGCGACCATTGTTCCATAATAAATTGTCGCTGTTGTACTAATCCTTTTTCTCCAATTACCAATTTATTATATAAGTTTGAATTTAATACATATTTATATAAATCGTACTCTTTTTTATTTGC
>FUWD013232218.1_pt1 | contig 17728 bp, 20 predicted proteins | sample 1063281 | NCBI WGS metagenome assembly FUWD01 (sample SAMEA79048168, study PRJEB19326) | metagenome | biome: marine | reverse complement strand
TAAAATATTGGCACCATTCTGTCTATAATGGTGTTCAATTGTAGTGCCGGAATTCTTAATATGGATGAGTTAAACGGAATATATTGTACTATATGTCGCCCATCTTCTGTTTTTGTTAAAAAACGCGGGAGAAGAACATTGTCCGCGTAGAAATTATCCATATCTTTAAGTATAACCGCAGTATCAGTAGGGGCACCAGTAGCGGTAGCGGCACCAGTATCGGTGCCAGTAGGGGCATCAGTAGGGGCAGCAGTAGCGGCAGCAGTAGCGGCATCGAAATCATTCTGTGATACTTGTACAGAAATGGTAGCTATATCCTCTGCGGGCGACTATACTTTTCTCTTTCATAACCAAACCCATATACTAAAAAATTACTGTTTATACCATTGAAAAAACTACTTGAAAACGACAAAGCCTTAACAGGGAACATATCTCGCGGAGTTGTATTCGTTAAGATGTTATTTACTTTAAATTTTTCTCCTATCCATTGGCTACCATCCCAATGAATAAGACCGATGGTTACATTATTTACCTCCAAGGTGTCACCATTTTTAGGATAAAAAGGACATACCCTATTTAGGTAGGTATACTTAGTTTCTACGGTCTCTGTAATACTGAATAATTTACGAAGTAAAACCTCCGCCGCAAATTTTTGTCCACCCTTATCCAACATCTCATCTGTATCGTGAGTTAATATAGTAGACACTATACCATACGCACTAAGTATCTTGGCGGAAGATGTAGTGGTTAATGATGCCCACATTAAATGCATTAATGTATCAAAATCTTTAAAAATGAAATTATTTATATCTTTCTTGGTTTCTTGATTGTTTAATAAATTAAAACATTCTATGGAAGACATCATTTTACCTCCAGTAGAAGAAGGGGGATCAATATCAAAACGCATACGTAATTTACCTGAACCATATGTAATTTTTATTTTACTCCAAATAAGAAAATCTTTTATAGATTCTAAATTTGTAATATCTACTGTTTCATAATTTAATAATAATAGTTCAATACATGCTAGTATTTCATATACATCTTCTGTAAGGCGTATATTTCCATACGGGTCCTTTATTCCAAATTTCAAAATTAATGCTAAAGAAACTGGTTCATTGTCTCCCGCACCAAAAGGGTTTAGAATAGTAGGAACTCTATCATCTTTGTTTTTTGAAACAACCGAACTGCTGGAATCTGTATGTTTGTCTTCTGTTTGACTTTTTTTTGTTACTTTTAATACAGGACAATCGTTTAATGTTGTTTCCTTCATTAAAAAATCAATTTTTTTTTCATTTAATCCTATTTCAAGGCCATCTTGTTCTTCTAATTTTAATAATTGGCTTCGTGTACCCATTAAATGTACTATAATAGTCATAAATAGACATGATATATCTCCACATCCTTTACTTACACCTTTTTGATATATTTCAGTAAGCAAATCAACATTCTCAGCAGTATATGTATCCCTCATACTATTAATAAATTCCTGAAATGGTTTAGACTGCCTAAAGTCTTTAAGAAGCTCAATTTGTTTCGCGTGTACACTAGGCTTTTGCCATGTGGTTGGTAGGGCACTTTCATTTTCCATCAGTTTAAAATTTGATTCTACTATAGAAGCAGTTGAATTTGGCAAATGAGAACCACTATTTTTACGTTTACTAATTCCATTTTGCTGTTCATCTACATTTCTGGCAGTTTTGACTGAAGGTTCTCCGTCTTGAGATGACATTATATATATATATATATAATAAAATAATATGATTTAATACACGACATTATTAAAGTTCATTACCACTCCATGATACCAGATAAAGGCCGTTGATGTTTGAATTCATATATTATGAGAGTCGCATCTAAAATCTCTTCATAAATAGTTCAACTACGTCTTCAAGTGTTCCTTCTGTTTTTATTACATCTTTATACAATATGTGTCTTTTCGGTATTATCTTGTTTCGTGGTGATTATACATATCTGATAAAAATATGAATTCGCACCATTGTGGTAATATTACTTGAATTTATCATACAGACTTAATCTTCGATGTACCCATTACTCGATTTCATACTTCATCATTTGTTTGGAATGATAATAAATTTTCTTCTTTTTTTTAAATATTATACAAACTGATCCATAAATTGTGAAATTTACAATGTAACAATTCCTTTATTTTCACATAAGTATCGTTGGGTTCACTTTTACTATAAAATTTATAAATTTCACGAGGCATTAGATGAGCGTGTGTTCGGCTTCTTACGACGTTTAGAAAGTCTCGTTCGCGTTGGTCAAACTGGTCACACCAAATCTTGACTCCATAGTTTCATAGATTATCTTCTCGACAGAGATTCGTTTTCGGAAAAGAGTAGCACATAAGCCTTGAAATCTGTTTCCTTTTTCTTATTTTATTTTAGAAAAAGTTTTTTAGGGTCATCTCTCTCTCCTCCTCTTTTTATTTTTCGCAACCCAGCCCAAAAAGAGGGATGGTGTCATTTCCCACATTTTGGAGGTGTCGCATTACACTAATTATCATAATGTAAAATTAAAAAAGAGTATTAAAAAAATATCCCTCTTTCTATATAATGACCTACAATTGCGATTTTTGTAATTTTCACACGATACGCCGTGACAATTACAAAAGACATTTGGAGACAATGAAGCATATTGAACTTATGAAAAGTAAGCCAAAAGTAAGCCCAAACACCTCCAAAAGTAAGCCAAAAGTAAGCCCACCCCCCCCCTACGACCCAGACGAAAACCGCACTGATTACGTGTGTAAATATTGCGACAAACTATTTAAACATAAGCAGTCTATGAGTAAACATATAAAATATAGTTGTAAACAAAATAAAGACGAAGACTTGAAAGAATTGGTTCGATTGATGAACTTACAGCTTCAACAAAAAGACGAAGAATTAGAATATCAAAAAAAACAAAATGAAAAACAACAAAAACAAATCGACAAGTTGATGGACAAGTTACAAGTCAACCACATTACCAACAATACATTTGTTCAAAACAATATATTGTCGTATAGAGACACCGACGTATCCCATTTGACTAACAAAGATTATGAAAAGGCGATCCAAAAAGTAAATTCATGTGTTAAAGACATGATTGAAAAAATCCACTTTAATCCTTTGAAACCAGAAAATATGAATATTTATATTTCCAATATGAAAGATAAATACATTATGATCTACGAAGATGGTATTTGGAATATCAAAAACAAAACACCGGAATTGAACGAACTATACGACGAAAAAGAAATGTTGCTAGAAGATTGGCTAGACACCTATGGCAATGAAAAACTGAGACAAAAGTTTGACAAATATTTGAATAATAAATCGCAAGAAGAAACGCTTCTTATGATAAAAGAAAACATAAAGATGATGCTATACAATAAGAAAAAGTTAATACATGTATAGTTACAATTATTTAAAGAGTTTATACATATATATATATTATGACTCTACATATTACCAATCCAAGAGTGATTGATTTTTATAAATCGAACGAACACATTTCATTCGAAGAAGTCAATGTGTTTATGGTAGACATGTTTGAAAAAATGTTGCAATGCGAACATTCGCCGTCGTTGTTGAATGAAATGAGTAAAACAATGAATCATTTACAAAGTAAAATGGACACTATGACAGTCCACGTGTCCAAACTACAAAACGACACCCAAACCAATTTGACTCTAAAAATGATGGAAATGAAAGACCAATATGTAGAACAATTGAAAATAGCATTGAACAATAATTTGTCTGAAAAAATAAACCCTATTTTTAAAGACCAAACCGATACGTTCATCCAAAAAACAACACTTTTGTTGAATGAACTACTGCCCAAGCAACAAGATTATGTGAAATCAGAATTAAATACATTTATGGAACAACTACGCCAAATCAAAGACCCACATAAAATCGAAGCATTCATTGAAACGCTTGAAACAAAACTGAACAAGACGCTTCAAGACACCAACGATAAAATGATCCGTAGCGAAAGTCAAATGGAACACGGATTCAAAGAAATCCGAGACTTAACCAATATGAATCAACAAAACGTATCTTCGTTGTTAAGCAAAATGGAAAACTCGTCGTCCAAAGGTAAATTATCTGAAAATATTTTGTTTCATATTTTACAAACTCTTTACCCTAGCGCATCCATTGATTCCGTGGGCACCCAAAAAGAAACGGGCGATGTGATTCTTGAACGCCGAGACAAATGTACGATTTTGATTGAAAATAAAAACTGGGATAAAATGTACCGCAAAGCGAAGTCCAGAAATTCATTCGTGATTGTGACTACAAATTGCTCAGGTCTGTTTTTGTCTCACACAGCGGAATATGTAACAAAGAAAACTTTGAAATGGACATTCACGACGGGAACGTTCATCTGTATATTCATAATGTGAATTACGACCAAGAAATTGTAAAAGTTGGCATAGATATTATTGACCACTTTAAATCCAATTTAGATAAAATAAATGACAATATAGATGTCAACACCATTAAAAAAGAAGTTCTCGACGGCATTCACCGAGAATACAATCACTATAGGAATCAAAAAGACATTTTACATAAAATGATTAAAGAAACTCAAAGTAAATTGTTGAAGCAAGTCGACGAATTAAAATTACCGGATTTAGAAAATTATTTGTCTATGTATTATTCTTTTTCTACAAATAAATTTGTTTGTCAATATTGTGGGTTTGTTAGTTCGAAGAAAGCCGGATTGTCGGCACACGAAAGGGGGTGTAAAGTAAAACGCGAAGACGAAGAATCCACCTAATTATTGGAACCTTTTTTAAATAAATATACATTATATGTCTTATTATGTATATTTATTAGAATGTAGCGATGGAGCGACGTATGTGGGTGCCACCATAGATTTGGAAAGGCGCTTGCGACAACACAACAAAGAAATAAAAGGCGGAGCCCACGCAACGTCTATAAAAGTCAACCAAGGAAAAATATGGCATCGTGTTTGTTATGTAAGCGGATTCCCTACATGGCAATGTGCACTTCAATTCGAATGGAGATGGAAACAATTATCGCGAAGAATACATTTACCTCCTTTGGAAAAAAGGAAAAAGGCGCTGGAACAATTGTTGGCATTGGAACGCCCGACAACGAAAGCTATACCATATTGCGAATGGAACCCCATCATAAACTATGATTGATTATATACTCATTAGAATTTTAAAAAAACTTTTTACTTTATCTTCATTATCTATATTCATGTTTAGTATAATCTTTTCTATTTCTTTTAGTGCCTTGTATATTTCCAATTCTCGCCATGTTTCTTTCTTTTTTCCATCGGAAATATGACCTATATTGGAAAAAAACCATTGACCTTTTAAAATTTTATCTTCGCTTTTCCATAAAGACTTTATAGTATTGGAATGGTCTACTAATTTTCTTAACGTATTATCGTCCAACTCTTGTTCGTATCCTTTATTATCGTCCAACTCTTTATTCTTAAAATTCATATCAATTATTCTCTCGTGCATCACTTAAAACTAAGTAAATATAAAAATTGGTTCAAATCGCCCACAAGATCATCGCGGACACTAATTAAATCTTCGTCCATATGCAATCCTTCCAAATGTTGAATAAATGATTTTGTTTTTGAAATGAACTTTTTCTCATTCAAAAACTTCGCCGAGAAATTGGCGACTAAAGGAACGTCTTTACTTTGTTTACCCAAGTAAATTTCTACAAATTTATCCATATGTTCATTCAACAAAGCATATAATTTATCCGTCGCCTTGTGTGTGGCATAACTGCTTGTTTTCCAATGATAAATTTTAATATACATCAACATTTCCAACATTTTTTCGACGGTGTTTTCGAGTTTCATTTTCTTACGCGTCTTCATTATATTATGTAATATTATTTTATAATAAAGGATTTCTGACATTATTACTTGCTAGTATTCGTTTAACTTTATTTCGTTATATCGCTGTACCAGGTGGTTTGATTGATTTATCAAGATTTTTTCTATGTTGTACTTTACGTGTTGTTGATGCACGTAATGTTTTTATTACTGGTCTTCCCATGGTTTGACTTGAACGAGGGAGTGATGTTTGAGTGTATTGACTTAATATTTTGTTTAATTCTTCGTTTAATTCTTCTTTATCATTATCTGATAATGTTTTTGTATCAAACACTCCTTTTACTTTTTTATAATTTTTTTTTAAATTTTTATGGGCAGTAAAAAAATATTTTAAATTAGAATCATTTGGTTCTGGTAAATTAATATTTTCTTTTTTCAATTCTTCTTTCATAAAATTCAAATATGGCGGCCAGTTAGACATAATTTTTCCAAATTTTCTAGTAAAAACATTTTTATTAATCAAAAGATTATCCTTCAACGTATTTATATCCTCTGGAGTTAGAACGTCGTTTTTTTGGGGAGGACTTGTTGTATTTTCTTCTGCTGGTGCGGATGCGACTGATGCGGATGCGACTGATGCTGACGTGGTTTCTTGTTGTGAAGTAATAACATCAGTCGCCTTTGTCTCTTCTTTCGTCGGAGCGTGGGTCAACGCTTGTTGGGCTAAACGAAGAATATCATCAGTCGCATTTGTCTCTTCTTTCGTCGGAGCGTGTGCCTCTTGACTGCTTACCGGAGCGTGGGACAACGCTTGTTGGGCTAAACGAAGAATATCATCAGTCGCATTTGTCTCTTCTTTCGTCTGAGCGTGTGCCTCTTGACTGCTTACCGGAGCGTGGGTCAACGCTTGTTGGGCTAAACGAAGAATATCATCAGTCGCATTTGTCTCTTCTTTCGTCTGAGCGTGTACCTCTTGATTGCTTACCGGAACGTGGGTCAACGCTTGTTGGGCTAAACGAAGAATATCATCAGTCGCATTTGTCTCTTCTTTCGTCTGAGCGTGTGCCTCTTGATTGCTTACCGGAGCGTGGGTCAACGCTTGTTGGGCTAAACGAAGAATATCATCAGTCGCATTTGTCTCTTCTTTCGTCGGAGCGTGTGCCTCTTGACTGCTTACCGGAGCGTGGGACAACGCTTGTTGGGCTAAACGAAGAATATCATCAGTCGCCTTTGTTTCTTCTTTGCTTTTCGAAATGTGTGTCAACGCTTGTTGAGATAAATGAAGAATATCATTTGTCGCCTTCGACATCTTTGTATCTTGCTTGCGTTCCGGATGTTTTTCTACATTAACCTTTTGTGCCAATATTCGGTATAATTGTTCATAATCCTTTTTATTATTTTTTTTATGTTGTATGTATTGATTTATAATAGTTTGGTCTAAATCTGAACCACCTCCACGCATAGTGTAAATTGGTTCAAAGTGTCTTCGTTTGTTATTTTCCACATACACCGGTGATGTATCATAACGAAGCTCGTGTGACATAAGATTGTCAACAAATGTGTTCGGTTTGTAAATATGTTCGCATGATGAAGACGTTGTATTGTCCACATACACCGGTGATGTATCATAACGAAGCTCGTGTGACATAAGATTGTCAACAAATGTGTTCGGTTTGTAAATATGTTCGCATGATGAAGACACTGGATTGTCCGCATACACCGGCGATGTATCATAACGAAGCTCGCTCAATATTGGATGGTCTACAAATCCACGTGGTTTATAAATTGTTCGTCGTAATATGTTTTTCTTTGTTCCCAATATTTATTCCTTGTCATATTATAATTGGTTATTTTATTATACATATATAATGGCGTTAAATGTAAATCAATTGTTAATTGAATTTGCCACAGAACATAAGTTCATAGTGCTTTTTTGGATATTATTTACCATCTTATTGTATCCGATCCAACAAGTGATTGTTCCAAAATATTATGGTTTAGTGATAAATTCATTCAAAGACCAATCGTCTAAATTTGTAAAAATGGCGACTTATTTGGCAGGGTTTTATATTTCCACTATGGTTTTCGATATATGTTTAATTTATTTTACTAAAGAAATCGGTCCAGTGTTCGGAAAATTTGCCACCAGTTCTATGTTCAATTATATTGTAGACAATTTCGAATTAGATTTTGACGATATCCGTAGCGGTGAAATTTTAGCTCGTTTGCCGTATATTTCGTCTATATTTTTAGAATATTTATGGACGGTCCGAATGTTATTATTTTCGCAAATATTTGTAGCATTGACCGCATTGTATCATTATTATTATGTATCCAAAGAAGTATTTTTCTTTTTCATATTTGCTATAATAGTTGCTATAGCATTTATATATGTTACGTTTACACTGAATTACAAAGTCAAACGACAATGGTATGATATACGTTCTACCTTATTCGAATATATAAACGATACGATGCTTAATTTAGTCAGTATTTACGGCGCCAATCGCGAAGAAGAAGAAAAAGAAGGATTTTTAAAAGAATACGAACCATTGATAAAGAAAGAAATCAAAGATTTAGACATCATACTTTATTCTAATATAGTTTGGAACATATTGTGTGTATTTATCTTTTTTGTTTTAAATTACTTGATTTACAATGCTTATTTGAAAAAGAAAATAAATATGGAAACCTTGATTTCTACGTTTACACTGACCTTTTCTGTGTTGCGCTTTTATGAAATGGCACCTTACATTACAAGAGAATTATCCAAGTTGTGTAGTGAAATTGGGGACATTGATCATTTTTTCGGGGACATTGAAAATAAATATTTGAAAGCAAACACAAACGCGAAATTTATAAATGGAGACATCGAATACAAAGGCGTTTACCATAAATACAAAGATAAATTTGTGTTGTCGAATGTATCGTTTAAAATAAAACAAGGCGAAAAAATAGCGTTAATAGGGCATATAGGTAGTGGAAAATCGACCAATGTAAAATTATTGATGGGATTTTTGCTTTTAACAATGGGAGACATTACTATACGAGGCATATCTATAAAAAATATACCGAACCAAGAATTAAGAAAGCACATATTTTATATACCACAAAAACCTAAATTGTTTAATCGTACTTTATACGAAAACATAACATATGGACTAGACGCCCCGCCAAGCTCCGACAAAATCATTGCTTTGTTGCGGGACTTAAAACTAGACGATGTGGCACATACATTTACGGAAAAAATGGATAAAAGTTCCGGTTTAGACGGTAGCCATTTGTCGGGCGGTCAAAAACAAATTGTTTGGTTGTTACGTTCTTTTTATGGAAAAAGTAAAATCGTAGTGATGGACGAACCATTGGCTTCTTTGGACGCTAAAAACAAAGAATTGATGATAAAAAATATTTTACAATTATGTGTTGGTAAAACCCTTATTATGATAAGTCACGATATGATTGACCCACGATTCAGAAAAATAGAATTCAACAACGGAAGAATAGTAACTTCTCATTGGAAATCGGGATTAAACATGTAAATAAAGGCACACACATATCCAATTGGTATGATGGCAAGCATTGCTAATAATACAACAAAGACACTTACTACCCATTCATACCATTTGCGCTTTCGTAATTCGAACGGAAACATATAAGTAGTCTTTATGTTTATATTCGTTTGTAGGTCTATAGATTGTTTTGTTTTTTTCTTATTTTCATTTTTTTGATTTAAATCTATCACAAATAAAATAAAAAGACCTGTAAACAAAAAGGTTTGAATAAACATAACCCCGCGGTTTAACATGACATTATATTCTTCCGCATTACGATTTATCATAATTTGAACCATAAAAATAATAAACATTGTAATTATGATAATGGTAAAAAACAAACCAAAATTAATGTCTTTAATTGCTTCTATTTGTTTTTCATTATCTTTTGTTAATTTTTTTCGTAAACTATATCCGCCCATAACAAACGATAAAATCATTACAACAAAGCCCACCATCATTTTGTTGCCTGTAATAAAATAGATTAACAAAAGAACCCACCATTTATTGAGAACGCTCTTGGTTACAGGATCTAGTGATCCTTTGGGTTGAAATATTTCTTTGAAAACGAGTGTAGACAATTCAAAATGTAAAAAAGCCAATATCAATATGATGAAAAATTTAATGGGGTATAAAATAAAAAAAATACTTAACCGAAAAAAACGAAATAGACTAAATCCTTTGGTAAAAAGACTATATATAATTAAAATACAAGTACAAACAAAATATATGAGCAATAATACATCTTTATTCATATAATCTTTGGTCATTATATAATGATTATAATAATTATACTACTTTTGTTGGTTATTTTACACCGGTTCTTTATAATGGAACATTTTATTACAAGCGACCAAAAAGATGAATTGAATAAGTGGTTTGATATGGCGACCCAACTAAAAACCGAGATTTCTTGTAGTTAAACATTGAGTATTTTTCTTAATAAAGATTTATTTTGTCTCTTGTCAAAATATCCACAATCATATGGATGTTTATATTCTTCTGGTAAAATAGATTTATTCGAAAACAAAGATATAATTTTTTGTAAGTAAAACAAATAGAAATAATGCTTAAATAAATGATTATTTTTAATTTCTTGTTGGAACATAATATCAATAAATTATACGTGCTACTTAATGCGAATAATTCTTTCATAATATCCAATTTGTCTGCGTACAATTCTTTTATACGATTGGACTGAATGTCATTCAATGTAGGCAAGTGACTTAAATAGCGTATTTCATTTTTAATATTTTTTAACGTACTAATAAGATTGTTTCTGTAATCCGACACAGTCTTTATAAACGAAAAAATATTAATATTAAAAATAATAGGATAACGCGTTGTAATATATTTCGGAACACTAAAACGATTGGTTTCTCGTATTTCAATGACTTTCTTTTTGATGTCGGTGATTTTTTCTTGAAGACTCGCAATCATTTCATGGTTTAGTTTGTCTCGTTTCAAATATAATTCTTCTTTTTTTTTTTGAGACGACGAAGGTTGTATTACATTCCACATATCCATTTCTTTGTGGATTCCATCGTTTTGTAACAAAGGGTCTGAAAACAGCAACAACTCGCCCGACGAAAATTCTAACGTAATACGCAATTTAGAATAATGGTTGGACGATATTTGGTGGGCTTCGGAATGAGCGTCTAGCTTTAAGAAATTTACAATGGACAATAAAAAAGAAATAAAAGCGTTCACACTTGAAATATACAAAACACTATTAGGTATTTTACCGGTGGACAAAACGCTACATAATGACGATAAAAAAATACACGGGAACATCAACATATTCAATCGAAATCTACAAAAATGACTGGCTTCATTGTATATAAACGACTGGGATTTAATAAAACTAGCTAAAATATCCAATGCGGAAGAATAATTATGAATAATACTGGGTTCATAATAATGGCTCAATGTTTTGCGTAATTCATCCAGTGTAATTTTGCGGTGTTTTTCTTCGTCGTCGTCGCTTTCGCTGTTGGCTTCCCAAAACGAATGATCTAAACTCATATATATGTATCAAAACATAATCGACAAAGCGGTATATAAGCACTTTCGTCAGGCAAATATTGTACGTTTGAATCAATAATACGCTTGGAATAAATGGCGTCTTGTTGACACTTTGCACAAACTGATTTCAACTTGACTACTTCGTGACAATGGGGTATCAAATCCAAAATATGTCCCATTTTCTTTTGTCGAAAGTCTCCGTCCAAACCATACAAATAAACATTTTTTTGTTGTTTCAAAGCATCCAATACAAAGTCATATAAATCGGGGAAAAATTGTGCTTCATTGATGTATATGTGGTCAGCAAACCATAATATATTACTTATGTGAAATAGTTCACTATGTTTATTTGGGTCAAACAAAGGTTGTCCAAATACGCTTATATTATCGTGGCTCAATGCAAGATTTCCGCGCGCGCAATATGCGCATTTGGTATCGTATAATTTTTCGCATTTTATGGCGTGGATTTGTTCATTGTTATGATTTTTCAAAACCCCTTCATAACATTTTACACCCATTTCAAAATCCAACGCCACTTTTTTGGTGGTTTCATTTTCGTGAAACATGTGCATAAGTGTGGTGGTTTTACCGGCGTACATCGGTCCAATGAACATTCGCAACATTATATATACTTATATTTATGTTTTTACATTCAATTTTATAATTAAGTCTATAATTTGTGCGTTCGACCCTTCTTTTTGTTTTCTCGAACTTCCTTGCCCGTGACCGTATTTTTGGTCAACAAATAAGGTCAACGTTTTTTCTTTGGTTTTAAACACATTGACGTGTTTCAATTTTTCATAATAGGTTATGGGTTCAATGGTCGGAACAACGCGGTCGTATTGATTGGTATATATAAATATATGCGGATAATTATGGTTTAAATCTATGTTGTAATAAGGGTCGTATGATTTCAAATATTGATAATGTGTTTTATATTCTATATTACCAAATTCTCTTCGCGACGCATGCCCATACGGATACATAGGACAAGACACATTCAACAAAGGCATCACAAAAGGCACTCCTAAAATGGCTAAATGGCATATATCGTATTGGTTCAATACGCTAGCAATCAACAATCCACCGGCACTTCGTCCCCATATAGTAAGCGATTCTTTATTCGTATATTTCTTTTCAAATAAATAAAATATAATGTCGACAAAATCCTTGAATGTATTTTTTTTATGTAACATTCTTCCTTGGTCGTATCCTTTGAAACCGAAATACCCGTCGCCCCGAATATGCGCCATGACTACAATGAATCCAGCGTCTAGCAATTCAAACAAAAAAGGTGAATATTTCATAGTGTCTTGTCCATAAGACCCATATCCATAGACCAAACATTTGGACTGGTTTAATATATGTTTTTTTTTATACATCATCGTGAACGACAACATAGGTTTAATGTGTATCGTTTTTTCTATATAAGGAGACTCGCGTAAACAAAATTTTATATTATGTTTCGGTGTTAAATATGACTCTACATATACGTTTAGTTTTTCATCCATGGTAACTTTATATTTATCGTCAATGTATAAACGCGATGGTCCATGAACGCACGTTTTTTCACCACCTTTACATAAAATAAAATACACCTTATGGTGTTGAACGACAATATTTTTAAGCGTGGTGTACACATCGTCGTTTTTATATACAATAAGAAATGTTTTAAAATCGCGCGTGGTCTTTATGATATTTTTACCGCGATTTGCTTCATGTATATACCATAAGTCGTCGTCATGCTCTATATAAGGATAATATACGTCTTTTGATTTATTAAACAATTTATTCATAGTAAGGTCGTGTTCTATTTTATATACTTCGTCGGAGTCATAAGAAGAGTCGTATAAAAAAACAATGTCGTTGATATTGTATAAATGTATAAACGTATCTTTGTTTTCATATAATAAGGTTCTCTTCTTTTGTATTACGTCGTATACATAAGTTTTGTCTGTGTTATATCCTTCGTTTATGTTCGGAAATATAATGCATTGGTTGTCTATCCACACAAAATCGCCATTCATAGGTTCTTTTATTTTTTGTATAGTTTTACCAAAAAGAGGCTTTATATACAAATAAAATACGCCATCCCCGACGCGGTCGGCTGAAAATAAAAGATATTGCTGATTTGGAGACAAACATACGTTTCCAATCTTAAAATAAGTATTCCCAAAAGAATTTACATCTAAGATTTTATGTATTTTACGACCTTTTTTATAATAATAAATTGGATTGTTTTTAATGATGTAATAAAATTCAGTATTTCCTTGTGTCCATATTGTATGTTTGTCTTGGTCGTAATGTTTTACAATTCGAGTGACCCTTTTTTTGGGTATACTTAAGTGAGTTATTTTAGATGTCATAATATATACATTTATATAAATTGAATTTAAATATCTCTATATAGAGATACTATGCTGTCCTTTAAGAATCAACGTATATTTTCATTAACATTGAATGAAGCGACCAAGTCAGAGTTATTTTATCAGCACGGATGTATTGCGACGTGTGGTGGTAAAATTTTGGCACGGGGGTGTAATACAAATCGCTCGCGGTACAATCATATGAATTCGTGTAGTTGTCACGCCGAAATAACGGTGTTGATGAAAATCAAGTATCAATTGATGAAAAAATGCAAACAACACAAGATTCATAAGATTTTCAAAAAAATAACATTGTATATATCTCGCGTAAAAAATGACAACCAATCTTATAATTCGGCACCATGTTTAGATTGTTTAAATATGATAAAATATTACAACATTAAAAGGATAATATTTTATCTTGAACTTAAATATTATGTTATGCGTCCAGAAGACTATATTACCACACACCAATCGTATGGTAAAATATTTATGGATAAATTATTAACATGATTGTTGGCCGACATATTCTTCATATGATATATTTGTAATACATCCAATACTGCGTTGAATGCGTGGTGGATAGGTCAGTTTGGGTGGTGCCAAGCATTTATTTTTCTTTAATCGTGTAGACATATACGTCGCATAATCCATTTGTCCAACTTGTTTTTGATAAGTATCACAAGTGCCCGAGTCTACATTGTTGTGTTTCAAATCTGCTACTTTCGACTGAACCAAACGTTCATAATCGTTGGACGTGGTAGGTTGTACTACATTATTAGGGAATCCACTATTCAATGGTCTTAATTTTTTAGAAAGAAGCGCGTGATTGCTGAGAACGGTGGGGACCGGTTCATTAAATGGGTCATAATTATTACAGCATTTCGGATCCACAATGGTTTGTAATGAAATATTTCCTCCGCCGTGACCGCGTGGGTCCGGACCTTTGAACGGGGTATAAATGGGTTCTTTGCTGGAGATTCGTCGCGAGTTGTTCAATGAAAACCCTTTTGCGTTAGAATGGTTTCCATATTTGGTTGCGGTTTTACGCTTTAAAGTTACAATAGACATATATTATGTATTTATAAAAATTGAAATTTTAAATTTAATAAAATAAATGTATTATTACAACAAAATGCCTAGCCAAAAGAACAACAACAACAAAATGCCTAAATATGTTTGCCCAGGTTCCCGTTCAAAGGTCCGGACCCACGCGGTCATGGGGATGAACGAATTTCCTGAGTTGGTGAAAGGTCTCAGCGTCCAAGAAAAACCCAAGATAGATTTCAAAGGTCTATTTAAAAATGTGGAAAATAAGCGCTTGTTGCGCAAGGCGAACGCTCTAAAAAAAGGATGGATTAAACTCACGAAAGAAGGTGTGGTCGATTCGTTGACACCAGAACAACGCGAACAAGAAGAAGCCGAAGCCTCTTATAACAAAATGAGAAATAATGTGGAACAAATGACAAGTCGGTGGGAACAACACACCAAAATGCGACTAGAACGCGACGGTTATTTGAGCGACTATTCTGTAAATTCGCCAAGCGAAGAATCGTTTTCGGAAGAAGACGAAGACGAAGACGAATACGAAGACGAATATGAAGAAAATGAACATTTAGAAGATTCCAAGTGGCTTACTGCTTAAACTCGTAAAAATAAATTTTAAATAATATACTATGATACTAATGAATTTTCAAGACAATATTAAAGAGCACCAAAATAAAATGAAAGAAAATATAGATTATTTACAAAAAGAAACCAGTATTTTTGAATCCAGTTCGGTGGATGATATACATCTTATTTTTTTATATGTCATCAACCAAAAACTGGAAAATTTCAAAAAAATAGACGTGAAATTGAATGGGTCTACATTGAGTAAACATACTTTATTGAGTGAAATATTAAAACATAAAAAAGAAGACGGACGCTCTTTTCATATTACGGGGTTGTATAAATATAATTTTTCAGAGACAAATTTATCCAACTTTATGGATGACACACTAAGCAATGATTTTGTTTCATTTAACAAAGTAGACGACGTATTGTATGAAGATAATATTGAATTGTTTCAAGATTATAGTTCATTGTTTATCGTATTGCAAAATGAAAAAGCTATAAAAACTAGACGAACTTGTCCACAAAATAAAAATAATAAAACCATTCGAAGAATTTAAATGTCTGAAAATATAATTTCGCAAGGTTCTTCCGGTTCATCGCATTCTAGTTTTTTTTCTTCTTGTATCAATGTCTCTACATTTAAGTCAGATTGTTTACAAATAGTTTGTTTGTCGTTTTCGCTATAACATTCCAATAAATCACATTTGGCCATTTTGTCGGATTGTATGGTCTCCCAATTTCGCAAACCAACCAACACCCACGAACCACTTTTCAAGAAATGTTGGTGTTTATGTTTACCTGTAAATTTTTTGCGTATAATACACAAAAGAGTTTGTCCATGTAACGTGACCACGTGACATTGACTATTGCCTAGCATTTTAGTAACCACAGCATAAAGTTCGTCTTCATCATTTGACAATCTCAATTTATTGGTCGTTGGCGTGGTGTTTTTCGAAGCATATTTTTTCACTTTGTTTCCACCCATTTGATTTTTAACCATAATTATATATAGTCATAGGATTTCTTTATTTCTGTTTTAGAATTATATAGTTCTCGTATTTTGGAATGTTTCTTTTTGCGGAAAACATCAAATCTTCTACCAGTCCGGCGTCTTCGTGAGCTAAAATTTTATAAGAAGAATATTCATCTTTATAGATATCTATAAAAAGACTGAAACTTTGCTTTAGTTCATTCGAAGATGGTCTAAACGTGGGAATAGGGTGAATCATCAACAATAATAACAGCTTTAATTCTTGTAAATATATATTTTTTCGCTTCATATACGACAAAAAATGAAACGATACTTTATAATAGTCCCACGAATTGGCATAACCTAACAATATGGTTATATTTTGAGTGATTGTATTTTTGAGAAGTGGTTTAAAGAAATTATATGTTTCGCCTATATATTCTTCTTTATCATATAATTCTTTTTGTATATGTTTTTCATAATATCTTTGTATACACGATAAAAGAAGTTCATCATTTATATTCATATTTTCGTGGATCATATATGCTAATAAATTATATTCTATTGTCCACGACGGCCAATCCGGATTATAATGAAACCAATTATTCTTCAAATAGGCAAAGTTCAATTTTTTGTTGATGTAAAATTTATTCATATCTAAAGCTAACCCCATATCAATGACATACAAACTTTTGTTTTTTTTTGACCATAGTATATTACCAAAGTGTAAGTCCATATGAACAACGTTAGCATGGGCTAAATCGTGTATTCGATTGACGAGGGTTTTCGAAATTTGTAATAATTTGTAATAGTCGATAGAATAATCAGTCAAAAGCGACGACAACATAATGGAGTCTAAATACGAAGAATAAAGCAAAACATAATTTTCATTTTTTTTTACCAAACTACAATCTTTATGTTTTTTTTGTATCTTTTTGATTTTACATTTCTTTTCGATGACAATAAATTTCTTTTGATAATTAACTATAGTTTGAACGATTTTACCAATGTCATATTCTCTTTGAGCGTCTTTATCGTCGCGCGACAATTTGGAGACATATTTTTTTGTTTGTATTGAACCATCGCAAGAATACCCTGGATAATAGACGCAACCATATGCTCCTTGTGCGATTATTTTACTTTCTGGCATATAGTATAACGAGTTAATTTTTACATGAGCGAATCGAACGCTTCATCGACAATGTCGACCAACCATGAATAAAAAGTTGTTCCTGATGGGGGTTGAACCCACGACCTATGGCTCATAAGACCATCGCTCTAACCACTGAGCTACAAGAACTGTGTCTAGCAAGGGTGAATCGAACACCCGACCAACGGATACATCATCTACAGTCCGC
>FUWD010053636.1_pt1 | contig 17757 bp, 21 predicted proteins | sample 1063281 | NCBI WGS metagenome assembly FUWD01 (sample SAMEA79048168, study PRJEB19326) | metagenome | biome: marine | reverse complement strand
ATAATCTTTTTTTATAAACGAATGAATGGCAAAAACTGCAAGGCCGTAAAAATAGCAAGTAGAATAGGCAGGCCTAATATGACAAATGGAATAAAAAAGGTTAATTGCTTATCAAAAGTTAATGAGTGCGATACCCAATAAAGGCTACTTACAAAATATCCATAACCAAAGGTAAAACCTAAAAAAAATTTAATATTTTCAATTTTTTTTCTTTAAATAAAATTATTAAATATAAAAATAAAGAATAAGTAATGAAATTTACAAAAATAAAATTATAAGGGGGTAAAGAAAAACTAGATAAAGAACCTAATAATAATAAAAAAATATAGATGAAAGAAATATTTGTTTTTGACATCTTAAGTTTTAGATATTTCTAACTATTTTTTTTTCCAACAAATTCATTTTTTTATATTTTTTAAGAGAGTCATGTTCGTGACCAATAAGATGTAAAACCCCATGAACTAACATTTTTTTAAAGTAATCATCAAAACTTGTATTCTGTTTCTTAATAATCGCTTCAATGTATTGATAGCTTAATGCGAGATCTCCAAGATAAACTTTTTTTTTGATTTAATATCTTTATTAAAAAAATCTTTTTCCTCAGCTGGAAATGATAAGACATCAGTATCTTTATTTATTTTTCTAAATTTTTTATTAAGATTCTTCATATTTTTTGATCCTGTCAAAAGAATTGATATTTCAAAATCAGTTGCTCGAGATGAAAGGGTAGATGATAAAATTTTTTTAATACTTCTAGTAAGAAATAAATTTACTTTGGGATATCTAGATTTCCAGTTCTTATGATCGATAACTAAATTAACTTTTACCATTCGGCTCTTTTTTTTATAATCATCGTAAGCCTTAACGATTTTGGAAACCAAAGGATGTCGCATAACATCGTTATGATCAAAATTTATGGTTTTAATTTCCTTAATATCTTTTAAAATTTTTGTGGTCTCATAGAGTCCAGACTCCTTTGATTTTGCTAAATCTACTTGAGAAGGATCTCCATTGATTACCATTGTTGAGTTATTACCAAGTCGAGTTAGAAACATTTTTATTTGTGTAAACGTTGCATTTTGCGCTTCATCTAATATGACAAATGAGTCTTTAAGTGTTCGTCCTCTCATAAAGGCAAGAGGAGCGATTTCTATTATGCCCTCTTCTATTTTTCTTTGAATCTTTTCATAGCCTAAAAGTTCATAAAGAGAATCATATAAAGGAATAAGATAAGGATCAATTTTGTCTTTCATGTCGCCTGGTAAAAAACCTAAATTTTCTCCAGCTTCAACCGCGGGCCTTGATAATATTATTTTTTTCACTTTATCTTCTAATAAAAAAGTAACCGCTATGGCTACCGCCAAGAATGTCTTTCCAGTTCCAGCAGGTCCTAATGCCATTACAATTTTATGATTTTTTAGAGCATCTACATAAATTTTTTGTTTTTCTGATCTAGGTAGAATAATTTTTTTAGATGTCTTGATAGCATCATTGTCACCATAAATTGAATTAGGATTTTCCTCAGCTCTATTCATTTTGGTTACATCAAAGATAGTTTTGATGTCTTCTTTTTCAATATTATTAGTGTTTACAAATTTTGCTATGAGATTATCTATAATTTGAACAACCGATTGCCTGTTATTCAAATCGCCCCGTACAATCATTAAGTTTCCTCTTAAATTTATTTTCGTCTTTGTAATATTTTCAATTTCTTTAAGATTGGAGTCAAACTCGCCAATAATTTTGCTTAGAACTAAATTATTTTTTATATAAAAACTTAGGTAATCATTATTTTTTTCAATAATTTCTATCTGTGAACTTGAAACTTTTGATATATTCATTAAGCGAGTACTTCTTCTTTTTGTAATATTCCAAAAAGATTTTTACTATTGCAAGAAGTGATTTCGATATCCACTAAATCTCCTGGACTAGAATTTTCAGAATTAAAGAAAATAGAATGCATAAATTTACTTCTGCCAAAAAATTGGCCCGGCGTTTTAGTTTTATTTTCAATCAATATTTCAACTTTATTACCTATTAACTGTTTGCTGTTTTTCATTTGAATATCACCTAATAAAGACTGTAGCTTTAACAGTCGATCTTTGCATATATCTAATGATATTTGATCTCGATCTACAGCAGGAGTGCCTGGTCTTTGACTGTAAATAAATGAATAAGAGTTAATAAAATTCACTCTATTAATGATATCAAGCGTATCTTGAAAATCTTGCTCTTCCTCCCCTGGAAAACCAATTATAAAATCACTGGAAAATTCAATTTCTGGATTTGCTTGTTTAAATTTAGCAATTAAATCCAAATAATATTCTCTTGTATGTTTTCTATTCATTAACTTTAAAATTTTATTTGATCCTGATTGAATGGGCAGATGTAATTGTGGCATTAATTTTTTTTGATATTTGAAAGCCTCAATCAATTCTTGATCCATGTCATTTGGATGAGAAGTGGTAAAACGAATGCGATAAATCGAATTAATTTTAGCAATTTCATCTATAAGTTTAGCAAGGTTATAAGTTTTACTTCCATCAATAAATTTATAAGCGCTAACATTTTGTCCAAGCAAAATAATTTCTCTAACTCCATTATCGGATAATTTTTTTGCCTCATTAATAATACTGCTAAACGATCTAGAAAATTCAGCTCCCCTTGTGTAAGGAACCACGCAGAAAGAACAAAATTTATCACAACCTTCTTGAATTGTTAAAAATTCAGAAGTTTTAGATTTTCTTGAGGATTTTAAATTATCTAAGGTATCAAATTTTTCTATTAACTCGAAATTAGTGGCAGAAAAATTTTCTTTTCTTTCTGCAAAATTTTTAATCTGCTCTGGCAATCGGTGGTACGATTGTGGTCCTACAACAATATCAACGTAATTAGTTCTCTTAAAAATTTCCTCCCCCTGTGCTTGCGCTATACATCCTGCTAATACGAAAATAGGCTTCTTTTTAAACCGATTTAGTTTTTTAATTTTTCCAATATCAGAATAAACTTTCTCCGTTGCTTTTTCTCTAATGTGACAAGTATTAAATATGATGCAATCAACATCTGCTAATGTTTCAGATCTTATAAAATTAACAGACTGCATTAAGTCGGATATTTTGTCAGAATCGTATTCATTCATCTGACAACCAAAAGTCTTTATGTAAAATTTTTTTAACAATTATTATACTTTTAAAATATTAGAAGCTCTAAGGGTATAAAAAAAACAAATAAATGAAATATATTTATTAAATATTTTCATAAATTGGGAATATTCTACTATCAATAAAAAGTTTATTATCCAAAATATATTGAAGATTCTTAGACGTATATTTGGGTAGTTTAGAAAATTTGGCAATTTTACCACTATTTTTTTCTAAAGAATTTTGCACTGAAAATTTTGAATAAAACTCATCACAATTTTTTAGATCTTTAATATAAAACCTATTATTTACCTCTAGGGCAACTTTGTCATGAGCTAAATTACTAACTGTAGTTTTTAAAATCTGGAAATTATTAAATCCAATTACTTTAGTTTTTTAATTAAAGAAATACTTTTGACTGAGGCTAAAATATTTCTAAGTCCCACAAACCCTCCTGGACCTAAATTAACCATTAAAAAATTTAAATTTTCTAGTTTTAAATTGTTATGTTCAAAAAAATCTAAAAGAGTAGTTATAAAATTTTCACTATTTAAGAATTTATCTTTAACTAGAACAAAGTCAGAATTGTTTTCTTTTGCAATTAGTATTAAACTTCCAAGGGTAAAATCTACTGAACAAAAATTAGAATTTATGGCTTCATTCATAAAAAAAACTATTTTAATTACTTTTCTATTAATTGCTAATCTTTCTCTAGCAAATGCTCAAGAATATCAAAATGAGAAGGGAATAATTGGATTAATGTATCATCGTTTTGAAGAAAATAAATATCCATCAACTAACGTTAGAATGAAAGAGTTTAATTTGCAGCTTGAAATTATTAAACAAAATAATCTCGAATTTATATCCATTGATGAATTAAGAAAAATTCTAATAGAAAATAAAAATTACGAAAATAAGAAAATTTTAATTACCGTTGATGATGCCTATAGATCTTTTTACGAAAATGGTTGGAAAGTATTAAAAGAAAAGAAAATTCCTTTCATTCTTTTTTTTAATACTAGAGAGGTTAACGCTAATAATCCAAACTACATGACTTGGGATCAAATAAGAGAAATTCATAATTCAAAAATTGGCACTATCGGCGGCCATAGTTTTTCACATGAATATCTAATAAATAAATCTGAAAATGAAATAAAAGAAGATTTAGAGAAATCTCATAAAGATTATCTTAGAGAATTAAATTTTAGGCCAAAATATTTTTCATATCCATTCGGAGAATATAATTCAGCTTTTAAAAAAATAGTAAAAGAATTTAATTATGAGTTAGCCTTTGGACAACATTCTGGTGTTATCGATAAATCCAAAAGATTTATTTGAACTTCCACGTTACCCGGTTAATGAAAGTTATGGAAAAGCAGAAAGATTTTTAACGTTATTAAATACAAAACCTTTTCCATTTAAATCTTTCAAGCCTGAAAATAAATTCATCAGCAAATCAGATAATCCACCCAAAATTGAAATAGAGTTTTTTAAAGAGATGACAAACTTAGAAAAAATTAATTGTTTTGCTAATGACGGTGGCGAATGGAGTAAAAAGCAAATTACTTTTATTGAAAAAAATTGGATCCGAGTTAATCTAGATAAAAAATTTAAAGAAAGAACGGGTAGAATAAATTGTTCTTTATTAGATAACGATAAACAATTTAGATGGCTGGGGATTCAATTTGTAATCGATGGTAATTAAATCGATCCAGATTTTTTTACTAATAAATTTGCTTTATCAAAATCTTGTAAAGAGTTTTGTTCAATAATTTTTTTTAAACCAAGGACATAATCATTTCCTCTAATGGAATATTTGTGAACATGTTCAACTAATTTCGTTCCAGATATTGATCCGATTAATCGACCCGCTCTTTGCTTGGCTCTCTCCTTGCGAAATTCCTCATAAAAAGCATGGGTATTTAAGTTATTTTTATAAGCACTAACTGCATATCTAATTTGGTTAAATTTTGAAATTTGATGTTTTTCATCCTCACCTCTATCTTCTGGGATCATCCCGTTATTTTCTTTCCAATTCCATTGTCCAAATAAAGCATTTCCTTCAATAGCAAAACGTGAAGTTCCCCAGCCACTTTCATAGGCTGCCTGCGCTATAGCTAATGAGGGAGGAATAATGTCCATTTTAACTAGTAATTCTTTTGGACTATTATTTTTAACTTTATATTGCTGAAACTTTTCATTTAACCACTCCGCATCTTTTTTAAAACTTTTTCTATTAATAATCGTAACTAATTTTCTTCTATCGGTAATAATCTTTTCATTTTCGGACAGAACTATTGGTAATAATATTTGTATGAAAATTCTTTTTCTTTGTTCAATGCTATCTAATTCGCTAATCCCTTGTGGAAATTTTGCTAAAAAAAAGTTAGCAACAGGTTCTCCCTCCCTGACTTTCTCAAGATTATAGCCACTCTTTTCAAACAAATTAATAATACTTATTACCTGCTGAAAATCTAAGCCTAATTTTTTTGACTCATTTGTTAAAAAGCTTTTCTTCAACATTTGATCAATCGATGGATCATTTGTGGAGTATATATTTGTTTGCGTATTTATAATTATTTTCTTACCTGCAGAAGATTTGAACATTTCTGGAACAAAAGCTGTAAAAATCACTAAAAAAATAATAATACTATAAGGCAAGAAATCTTTAATATTAATTTTTTAATTATAAAAAATAAATTTTGTTTATATTTTTTAAAATAAAGAAAAAATTTAAAGGTTGGCGTAACAGTTTCGATAATATATTTTGCAAAACCATTGCTTACAATTGCTTCTTTTATTATTTTATAAAAATTAATAATTTTTTTATTTAATATTATATTAATCATAAAGATGTAGATTATAGACTTACAGCTCTTACGCTTTTTACCTCAGGCACATAATGAACAAGCATACGCTCAACACCTTGTTTTAATGTTAGTGTAGATGAAGGGCAGCCTGCACAACTTCCTTGCAATTCTACTTCAGCAACTCCATCAACAAAGGATCTTAAGCTAATATTTCCTCCATCCATGGCAACGGCTGGTCGTATTTTAAGCTCTAGCACTTCCTCAATTCTTTTAAATATTTCGTCTTTATCATCGCTTGTTTCTTTTTTTACTAGGATAGCTTTAAAATCTTTTGGAAAATCATTTTTTATAATATCTTGAATTTTTTCCAGTATTTCACCCCACTGCGTTTTACTATTCTTTTTTACTGATATGAAATTAGAACCAAAAAAAACAAGTTCTGCTCCAATTTGAAATATTTTTTGAACAAATGGGTACTCTTTGGCTTCTGCAGAGTTTTTAAACTCAATAGAGCCATTTTGTACTAACTCAAAACTAAGCACAAATTTTAATGTGTCTGGATTTGGCGTCTGCTGCACATCAATATTCATAGTATATATTTAGTTAGTATGATTTGTTGTTAAAGTAATTACTATTTAAAAAAAGATATAAAATTCAATATCTTATATTAAATTATCAAGTTCTTTTTCTGAAATAGAACCTGGAATTATCACTAAAGGCACGGATAAATCATTCATCTTCTTTGATAAAGATTTTATAATAGGCCCAGGATTATCATTGTCAATGGAAGAGGCTAATACAAGGGATCGAATAGTCTTATCCTCTTTTAAGAATTTGATTATTTCATCTACTTTATCTCCCATTTTAATAATAATCTTAGGTTTGATCTTAAATTTTTCCTCAACCACAGCAGACCAAAGTCTACTAATTTTTTTCCCTCACTAGTCTCTTCTTGTTCAATAAGATTGCTAACAGATGCCCATTCAGTATTAACAGCGGGTCTAACAACATAAAGCATGATTAGATCAGCATTATTAACTGCTGATCTTTTTGCTGCAAAATAAATTGCATTCTTCAGTTCATCACTCTCATCAATAATAACTAAATAATTTTTTCTCATTAACTTAAAGACAATCCTACAATTTTATGTACTTCTTTGATAGTTTTTTGAGATTCGATGTTCGCTTTCTCGCTACCGCTTTTTAATATTTTTTTATTGTCTCGGTATCTTTTTTAAATTCTTTTATCTTTTTTCCTATGGGAAGAATTTCTTTAATTAAGATATCACTAAGTTTATTTTTCAATTCAGAGAAATTTTTACCACTTAATTGCTTTAAAGTTTTTTCAATTGTACTTCCATTCAAAATTGAAAAGATATTAACTAAATTTCTAGCCTCTGGTCGATCTACTAACTTTGATTCTGCATCAGGAATCAAATCGTTATCAGTTTTTGCCTTTTTAATTTTTTGAATAATGTCTTCCTCTGAATCTGTTAAATTAATTCTTGAAGCCTCCGACTCATCAGATTTGCTCATTTTTTTGTTCCATCTTTTAAACTCATAATTCTTGCAACTTCTTTGGTAATAATTGGCTCTGGTAATGTAAAAAAGTCTTTACAGTTAAAATCATTATTAAATTTCAACGCAATATCTCTGCACAATTCAAGATGTTGCTTTTGATCTTCACCTACAGGAACATGGGTTGCTCTATAGAGTAGAATATCCGCTGCCATTAAAGTTGGGTAAGAATAAAGACCAACGCTTGCTTTTTCTTTATTTGATCCTGCTTTTTCTTTAAATTGTGTCATTCGATTTAGCCAACCAATTCGTGCAACACAATTAAATATCCAAGCTAACTCAGAATGCCCCGCAACACTCGACTGGCAAAATATAACATTTTTCTTCGGATCTAAACCGCAGGCAAGAAAAACGGCTGCGGTTTCAATTATATTTTCCCTTAACTGTTTTGGATCTTGAAATACAGTAATTGAATGAAGGTCTGCCAACATAAAGTAACACTCGTAGTCCTTTTGCAATTTTACAAAGTTTTTTATGGCCCCTAAATAGTTGCCAAGATGAAGATTTCCTGTTGGTTGGACACCTGACAAAATTCTATTTTTAATCATCTAAAATTTAAACTTTTAAATCTTTAATACGAAATGCTTTTAAAAAATAGGCAGTTAAAAAGTACACAAAAGCTGAGAATAAAACTACAGCTATTAAAACAACAGCTTTTATTACTGACTTTGATTCTAAATCAGTTGAGAAGTATTTTAATAAAAATGTAAGGATTAACCCCATAAGTATAGTGCAGAAAATTGATTTTATAAATCTTATTACAAATAATTTATCAAAGGAATGGTTTCCAGATTTAATAAGATTAAGTTGATAAACCACAACCGTAAACCAGGCTGAAATGCTCGTTGCAAGAGGAATAATTAAAAAACCATAAGTTTTAAAAAGTGAAAGACTAATTGAAACGTTAAGAATTACTGAAAATAAAGATAAGTAAAAAGGAAATTTGGTATTACCTCGCGCAAAATAAAAACTTGAGTATATTTTAATTAATGCAAACGCGGGCAGTCCAATTCCAAATAATAATAACGCTGATGAAGTATTTACAATACTTTCACTGTCAAAAAAACCATAGCCATACAAAGCAGATATAATTTGTTTTGCGGCAAGAAAAATTCCAATGGTTGCTGGTAGTGATAAAAATAAACATAATTCTAAAGAACGATTTTGTATAAAATTTACCTTTGTTAACTTAGACTTAAAAACTTCTCTTGATAAACTTGGTAAAATAACTGTAGCAATCGCAATGCCAGTTAAAGCTAAAGGTAGCTGATAAATTCGATCTGCATAATATAAATAAGAAACTGCTCCACTTTCAAATGATGCAATAATTGTTCCAATCAATATATTTATTTGGTTAACCCCTGAGGCAAAAACACTAGGCAGTAGTTTAGAGAAAAAAGATTTAACCTGTTTATTAATATTTATAATAAAACTAAAGTTAAGCTTGAAATACTTTTTTGCAAAGAAAAATAAAAAATAACCTGAATAATTCCAGCAAGAGTTAAGGCATAGGATGAGGCATAGGCTATTTGTATATGAGAATCGTGGAAAAAAGCTAAGGATAATATTAATAAAATATTTAATATAATAGGTGCCGCAGCAGTGATTAAAAATTTTCCATTAGAATTTAAAATTGCAGATAAAAAAGATGAAATGGATATAAACAATAAAAAAGGGAAAGTAATTCTGCTAAGATCTACTGCAAGATCAAATTTTCCATCAATATCTTTAAAGCCAGGTGAGATTAAAAATAAAAATTCTGCTGCAAAAATTTCAATAATAAAAATTATAAAAAGAATAAAAATTACTAATAAATTTAATATTTGGTTTGCAAAATAATTTTTTTAACTCCTTTTTGCTTTGCATACGCTGGAATAAAAGCAGAATTAAAAGAACCTTCTGCAAATAAAGATCTGAACGTATTGGGTATTCTAAAAGCAACAAAGAGAGCATCTGCAACTGCGGAGGTTCCAAGAAAGATTGCAATTAACGTATCTCTCAAATAACCAAGAATTCTACTTAAAAAAGTCGAAAAACCAAAATAAGAGATATTCTTTAAAATATTCATTTGATATTTAGTTTCAACTTTGTTTTAATTTAAAATCTAAGAACTTATATAAGAAAAATAACTTCTTCTTACAGTTTTATTTTTATTAAAACAATATTATGGAAAAGTTTACAGAAAAAGAAGCCCTAGATTATCATAGTCAGGGCAAACCTGGAAAAATTGAAATTATTGCAAGTAAACCCATGTCCACTCAAAGAGACTTGGCGCTTGCCTATTCTCCAGGTGTTGCTGTGCCGGTTGAGGCTATAGCAAAAGATCCATCCAAAGTTTATGACTACACGAGTAAAGGAAATACTGTTGCGGTAATTTCCAATGGATCTGCAATTTTAGGACTTGGAAATTTAGGCTCCCTTGCTTCAAAACCAGTGATGGAAGGAAAAGCGGTTTTATTTAAAAGATTTGCTGACATTGATTCAATTGACATAGAAGTTGATTCACAAAATGCAGAGGAAATTATTAACTGTATTGCAAAAATTGGAAACAGTTTTGGAGGTATTAATTTAGAAGATATTGCATCTCCAGACTGTTTTATTATCGAACAAGAATTAAAAAATAAATTAAAAATTCCGGTATTCCACGATGACCAGCACGGAACCGCTATCATCACTGTAGCTGGAATTTTAAATGCTCTAGAAATTGTAAAAAAATCAATAAAAAAAGTAAAAATTGTTGCAAATGGAGCTGGGGCTGCAGGCATTTCTTGTATTTCATTGTTAAAGGCCATGGGATTGCCAGATGAAAATGTGCTCATGCTGGATAGAGAGGGAGTGATTTATAAAGGCCGACCTAAGGTTGATCAATTTAAGTCAACCCATGCTGTAGATACAAAACTTAGAACCTTAGAAGAAGCTATGAAAGGAGCGGATATATTTTTAGGCTTATCTGCAAAAAATGTTGTAACTCCAGCCATGGTAAAATCCATGGCAAAAGATCCAATTATTTTTGCCTGCGCAAATCCAGATCCTGAAATTCTTCCTGAATTAATTGAACAAACAAGAAGTGATGCAATTATTGCAACTGGAAGATCTGATTATCCAAATCAAGTAAATAATGTTTTAGGTTTTCCTTATATTTTTAGAGGAGCATTAGATTGCAGAGCTAAAACAATTAATGAAGAAATGAAGATTGCTGCTGCAAAAGCCATAGCAGATCTTGCAAAGGAAGATGTTCCGGACGAAGTGGTTGCAGCATATGGTGGTGAGCGACCAAAGTTTGGAAAAAATTATATTATTCCATCTCCATTTGATCCAAGATTAATTAGAAACGTCTCCGCAGCAGTTGCTGAAGCTGCTATGAAAAGTGGAGTTGCACAAAAAAAATTGAAGATTTTTCAGCTTATAAGGACAGTCTTGCTGCAAGATTAGATCCTTCTGTTGGCTTTTTGCAAAATATCTATGCGCAAGTTAGAAAAAACAAAAAAGAGTTATTTTTGCAGAAGGCGAGGAAGAGTCTATGTTAAGAGCTGCAATTGATTTTAAAAATAATGGCTTAGGCACACCAGTTTTAATTGGAAGTTCAGAAAAAATTTCACAACAACTTAAAGATCTTGGATTAACTTTAGATAAATCCATTGAAATTCACAATTCTAAAGATGAAAAACAAAGGGAAAGATATGCTGAACATATTTATAAAAGATTACAAAGAAAAGGTTTTTTAAAAAGGGACTGCGACCGACTTATTAGAACTAATAGAATTGTTTTTGGATCTTGCATGGTGGATCTTGGTGATGCTGATGCCATGGTCACAGGTGTGACAAGAACTTTTAGTGATACTTTAGAAAATATTAAATATGTGGTTGATGAAAGACCGGGTGAAATTATCTTTGGTCTTACCATTGCTGTTACAAAAAAAGGGACAGTTTTTATTGCAGATACAAATGTTCATGAATATCCAACTGCAGAAAATTTAGCAGATATTGCAATCTCTTCAGCTCGAGTTGCAAAAATTTTAGGCTTTACCCCAAGAGTTGCCCTTCTTGCCCATTCAACATTTGGAAAACCAATGTCCGAAAGAAGTGTTCATTTAAGAGAAGCGCGAGAAATTTTAGAAAACAGAAAAGTTGATTTTGAGTTTGAGGGTGAAATGCAACCAGATGTAGCATTAAATCAAAAATTTAAAACTATCTATCCATTTTCAAAATTATCAGCGCCTGCAAATATTTTAATTATGCCAGCCATTCACAGCGCTGCAATTTCTACAAAGTTACTTAAAGAACTTGGTGGCTGCACATTGATTGGTCCTTTATTAATTGGGTTAAATAAACCAATTGAAATTGCAACATTAAGATCTAAAGTTTCTGATATCTTTAACATGGCAGCTATTGCTGCTTTTTCATCGGATATAATTAATTATAAAAAAATTAAAGATAATTTTTTCTAGATAAATTATCAGAAAGAATAATACTTGGTACAACTTCCACAACATCTGGAATTAATTTAGCCTCTTTAATAACCTCTTCCATTTCAGCTGTAGTTCTCGCCATACCATAAATATAAATTTTTCCATTAATAGTATCCATATTATAATTTCGATAACTGATTTTTTTGTTTGTTAGCAAGGCAACATTTAATTGTGAAGTAATTAAAATATCTTTTGCTCTTTGTTTAAAAGAACTTTCATCTGCAATTACAATATCATTTCGCACAGCTTTAATTCCTGCAGTTTCCCAGGCAAATTTGGTCAGTTTTAGTTTATCTTCAGCATTTTCAACTCTACCACTCAGTAAAGCTGTTCCATCAATCACTTTTACATTTAGGAAGATTTGTTTGTAATTATTTTGAACAATTTTTTTCATAATTAAAGTCTCTGCTAACTTATCATCTAAATATAATCCAGGAGACCGTGGATCTAAATTAATATTAACACCTATTCCAAAAACAGTTGATGTTAAATTTCCAATACAAGAAGTTAAAAATAAAGAGATAAAAATAACTTTTAAAAATTTCATTATTTTTTATTAAACATTAAAATTTTTTGATATATTTCTTTTTTAGAAAATTTAAATTTTTTAGATAAATATTTAGCAAGATCCGCTGTTTTCATTTTTTTGATAAATCTAAAATTTCTTTATTTATATCAGCATTTTGATCTTTATTTTTATTCGCCTCAGAAGACAATACTATTGTCACCTCACCTTTTAGAACAATAGGTTTAATTTTATCTAAAATACTATCCAAGTTTCCTTTAATAATATTCTCATGAATTTTGGTAATTTCTTTAGCAACTGTAATCTGCCTATCTCCAAGGAACTCTTTCATTTCTTTAATGATTAAAACTAAGTCTCTTGCTGGCAAAAAAATAATGATAGAACTGTCTAGATTTGAAAATTGTTCATAGACTTTTTTCTCTCTCCTAATTTTTTAGGTAGAAATCCATAAAAATAATAATCATCACTATAACCTGCAAGACTAAACGCAGCTGTTACAGCGGAAGGTCCTGGAATTGGAATAATCTTTATATTATTTTTTTCAATCTCATTAATTAATATTTTGCCAGGATCAGATATTAAAGGGGTTCCTGCATCACTGATGAGTGATACTATTTTATTTTTTTTAAAAATTTCTAATATTTTTTCAACAGACTCTTTTTCATTAAATTTATGATAGGAAAATAATTGACCTTTAATATCATAATAATCTAATAATTTTTTTGAAACTCGTTTGTCCTCACATAAGATAATATCTGATTTTTTTAAAATATTTAAAGCACGAATGGTAATATCTGCCAAATTTCCAATGGGCGTTGAAATCAAGTAAAGACCCTTTTCTAAATTTTGATCTATAAACTTAATATTTTCCATAATTAATATTTAAAATATCTTTTTATTTTACTAAATGCTTTATAACGATGACTTATTTTATCTTTAAAATCAGCCTTCATCTCGCCAAAGGTTTTTTTATAACCATTTGGAATAAATATGGGATCATAACCAAATCCGTTATTACCCAAAGGTTTATCTGAAATTTTACCATTAACCGTTCCACTAAAAGTTTTGTAGCTTCCATTTGGAAAAGCAATAGCTAAGGAACAATAAAAGCGAGCAGCATTTAATTTCTTTAACTTATTTTTCTTCTTTATTTTTGAATAAACTTTTTTAATTGCTAGTTTAAAATCTTTATTTTTGCCCGCCCAACGAGCTGAGTAAACTCCGGGTTCTCCGTTTAAACTTGAAACTTCAAGTCCAGAATCATCAGATAAAGAGATTAATTTAGATTGCTTTGCGCAGTATTTTGCTTTTATTGCAGCATTTCCTTCAAATGTTTTTGCATTCTCAATAGGCTCTGAAATATTAAAATCTTTAGGACTATAAAAAGTAATATGTTTTGGCAGTAATTTTTTATCTCTAAAAGTTTTCCTTTATTGTTTGTTGCAATCAATAAAGATTTAATATTTTTTAAATTACTTAACTTATTTTCCAAAACAAGACTTTTGCTGTTGTATTATTTCTTTAATCCCACTTTTTGAAATTTTTAACATTTCATTTAACTCTTCATCTGAAAATGTTTTTCTCTCTCCTGTTGCTTGGATCTCAACAATCTGCATATTCTCTGTGATCACAAAATTAGCATCAATTTCTGCTTTACTGTCCTCTTCATAATTTAAATCTAATAAAATTTTACCATCTACGATCCCGCAGCTTATAGCTGCAATATATTGCTGTATTGGATTTGTTTTAATCTCTTTTTGTCTAAGTAAATGATCTATACAAAGTTTTAACGCAACAAAGCCGCCTGTAATAGCAGCTGTTCTTGTTCCGCCATCTGCAGTTAGTACGTCACAATCTATAGTAATTAATTTTTCATTTAATAATCCTAAATCAACAACAGCTCTTAACGACCTCCCAATTAATCTTTGAATTTCAGATGTTCTGCCACCAATTTTGCCAACTGCTGCCTCTCTTCTCATTCTTTCATGGGTTGACCTTGGTAACATTCCATATTCTGCCGTGACCCACCCTTTTCCAGAGCCAACAAGCCACCTTGGAACTTTTGTATCCACTGAAGCAGTACAAACTACTTGAGTTTCGCCAAATCTAACAAGGCATGAACCTTCAGAATTTTTAATAAAATTTGGAATTATCTCAATTTTTCTTAAACTAAGATTATCTCTGTTATCTTTTCTCATAATAAAGCTAGAAATCTAAAATATAGTACCTATATATGACAAAAAAATTATAAAGTATTGCTTAAATTATATAGTCTTATGAACAACAAAGAAGAAACCACTCCTATTAAAGATCAAGAGACAAAAATTGATACCCCAGAAAATAATGGGACTGCACCTAATGTTGAAAATAATTTAGAAAATAATATTGAAGAGAATCTAGAAAATAATCTTGAAAAAAAAATTGAAGAATTAAATGATAAACTGCTGCGTTCATTAGCTGAAAACCAAAACCTTAGAAAAATTCACGAAAAAGAAAGGGAAGACTTAATCAAATATAGCTCTTCCTCCTTTGCAAGAGAAATTCTAAACCTTGCTGATAATTTAGAAAGAGCATTTGTTTTATTTAAAGATGACCCTAAATTTAAATCAGACGAATTTAAAGATACAATGCTAGGCATAGAACTTATTGAAAAAGAATTAATTAGTAGCTTTGATAAAAATGGAATTAAATCATTTGAATCTGTTGGTAAAAAATTTGATCCTAATTTTCATCAAGCCTTAAACGAAGTTGAAAGCGAACAGGAAGATGGAATGGTGATTAATGAGATTCAAAAGGGTTATATGTTAAATGACCGTCTTTTAAGACCAGCCCTTGTATCTATCTCAAAAAAAAAGACCAATACCAATTCATAAGGTAATAAAGTCAAATAAATTAAGGGTTTTTAAGTTAAAAAAATTAAGCCTTAAAGGTTGTAATCTTTAAATTAAGCACCACATAGGTCTAACAAATTAATAAAAATAGAATTTTATGTCAAAAATAATTGGAATAGATTTAGGAACTACAAACTCATGCGTTGCCATCATGGATGGTGCGCAGCCAAAAGTATTAGAAAATGCTGAAGGAGTTCGAACAACTCCATCAATTGTTGCATTCACTGAATCTGGTGAAAAATTAGTGGGTCTTCCTGCAAAAAGACAAGCGGTTACAAATCCTGAAAACACTTTCTTTTCGGTTAAAAGATTAATTGGCAAAAGTTTTGATGATTCTAATTTAAAAAAGATATCCAGGGACTTCCTTACAAAGTTATCAAATCTGATAATGGAACAGATGCTTGGGTTCAGTCTCGTGATAAAAAATATTCACCAAGTCAAATATCTGCCTTTACTTTAATGAAGATGAAAGAGTCTGCTGAAAAATATTTAGGCAGCGAAGTAAAGCAAGCAGTCATCACAGTTCCAGCTTATTTTAATGATGCCCAAAGACAAGCAACTAAAGATGCTGGTAAAATTGCAGGTCTTGAAGTTTTAAGAATTATAAATGAGCCAACGGCAGCAGCGCTTGCTTATGGTCTTGATAAGAAAAAAGCAAAAACCATTGCTGTATACGATTTAGGAGGCGGAACATTTGATATATCCGTTCTTGAATTAGGTGATGGAGTTTTTGAAGTCAAATCTACAAATGGTAATACTTCTTTAGGTGGCGATGATTTTGATGCGGTAGTTACAGATTATATTATTGAAGAATTTAAAAAAGAAAGTGGAATTAATTTAAAAACTGACAAATTAGCTTTGCAAAGAATTAGAGAAGCTGCTGAAAAAGCTAAAATTGAATTATCTTCTTCTGCACAAACAGAGGTAAATTTACCATTCATTACTGCAGATAAAACGGGTCCAAAACATGTGAACATGAAAATCACAAGGGCAAAATTAGAAGCTTTAACTGCAAAATTAATTGAAAAGACAATTGAGCCTTGCAAAATTGCACTAAAAGATTCTGGCTACACAGCATCTGAAATTAATGAGGTTATTCTTGTTGGTGGAATGACAAGAATGCCAAAAGTTGTTGAAACTGTAAAAAGTTTCTTTGGTAAAGAGCCAAATCAAAGTGTGAATCCTGATGAAGTTGTTGCCTTAGGTGCGGCTGTTCAAGCGGGAGTATTGCAAGGAGATGTAAAGGATGTTCTTCTTCTTGATGTCACTCCTTTATCTTTAGGTATTGAAACTTTAGGTGGTGTATTTACAAGATTAATTGATAAAAACACAACCATCCCAACTAAAAAAAGCCAAGTATTCTCAACTGCAGAAAATAATCAGCCAGCAGTAACCATTAGAGTTTTCCAAGGAGAAAGAGAAATGGCAAATGATAATAAATTACTTGGTAATTTTGAATTAACTGGAATTGCACCTGCTCCAAGGGGAGTTCCTCAAATTGAAGTAACCTTTGATATTGATGCAAACGGAATTGTAAACGTTTCAGCAAAAGACAAAGGAACTGGAAAAGAGCAAAAAATTCAAATTCAAGCATCAGGCGGCTTAACCGATGAAGAAATTCAAAAAATGGTTAAAGAAGCAGAAGCTAATAAAGAAGCTGATAAAAAGAAAAGAGAAGAGGTGGATGCAAAAAATCACGCAGACTCTTTAATTGCTTCAACTGAACAAAGTTTAAAAGAACATGGAAGCAAAATTTCTGAAACAGATAAAAAAGCAATTGAAAAAGATATGGAAGATTTAAAAGAGGCGATTAAATCTGACAAAACTGAAGATATTAAGACTAAAACTCAGCAACTCATGACTTCTTCTATGAAATTAGGTGAAGCAATTTATAAAGCTCAGCAAGAAAAACCTGAGGATAATAAAGGTGATGCTAAACCAGAGGACAAAAAAGATGTCGTTGATGCAGAGTTTGAAGAAGTAAAAGACGATAACAAAAAACAGGCTAATCATTCATTAGCTTTTAAACCTGGTTTAATATGCCTAAAAAGGACTACTATGATATTCTTGGCATAAATAAAAAAGCAACACCTGAGGAAATAAAAAAAGCATACAGAACTTTAGCAATGAAACATCACCCTGATCGAAATCAAGGTGATAAAACTGCAGAATCCAAATTTAAAGAAGCCTCTGAGGCTTATCAAGTTTTATCAGATCCTAAAAAAAATCTTCCTACGATCAGTTTGGCCATTCTGCCTTTGAAGGCGGGGGCGGAGGTGCAGGTGGATTTGATTTTGGTGGATTTGAAACTGGGGGATTTTCTGACATCTTTGATGATTTTTTGT
>FUWD012821416.1_pt1 | contig 17759 bp, 19 predicted proteins | sample 1063281 | NCBI WGS metagenome assembly FUWD01 (sample SAMEA79048168, study PRJEB19326) | metagenome | biome: marine | reverse complement strand
GATAACCTGTTTAAGATTAGTAACAGCAACTTTTAAAGCATAAGACATTTAATCTTACCAAGCTAACACTAATCTGATAAAGTTTCTCACAGCAATATTAAAACGCTAAATTAAAACCGTTGTTTGTTGGTTCGAATCCTTCTACCCAGGCCATAATATTAACATCTGGGTGTACGCAAATGGTAAAGCGGGCGGATGCAAAAAAACGAAACTTGAAATCATAATATATATATGAGTAAATGATATCACTTAAATTAGAAAACACCTCTTTCAAATCCACCTCTCATTGTTTTAATCCTGACCAAGGAAAATCAATTATCCTGCCTATAGGATTTGGAATACAAGAAAATATAGACATAAAGACGATAGAGAAAGAAGATGCTATTGCTGTCATAAAATGTCCTATCTTCACTTGTATGCTCAAGGAACCAGAGGAATATAACCTCTTCACCAAAAAGAATAAACTTAATATTCAGTATTATAAACTGTACGAAAAGTATCTATACTTTGTCAGTAATATCTACAGATCCTATCTCTACAAACTAAACATTGTCAAAGAAACAATTCCTTATAGTTCATATAGGGGAACAGAGGATGATGAGATACCTACTGTATTTTTCTCGATGAATAGTGATTCAAAGTCAGGTTTGATTGCTAATAGCTTAGGAATGAATAAAGCAAGAGTTACCAGAATGGTTAACTTTATGATTAAATATAAATTCCTTGAAATGTATAGCGAACAGCATTCTTTCATTGATTATTCAAAAGGAGAATCTATTGTTGATTTAAAATGTAGACATTTTATCGTTTCTTCTCAATTATATAGATCTCCTGTTAAATATCAAGTTAGGACACAAGATATAATTGATAGACTACAAGAGCAATATGATAAAATATTGAATGAAGCTTTAACTGGAGAAGGTAAAAGCTTTGAGGCTGAATTGTTAAGTGATGACGCTATACGTTCATATACATTCCCATCTGTTGAAAAATTGGTGGAAATTGCAACAAAAAAGGTTGCCAACAAAGAGAAAGATAAGTATGGTAGAATTTATAATTTTGGCATCCCACCAGAGTGGTATTCCGAAGATAATGGTAAAACTGTTACTAAGAAAAAAGCAAATGGTGAATTGTTCACATATACAATTCGTGGAAAATTAAAACCTGACTGCCCATATGTTGATATAAATGTTCACATATATAACTATATATTGATGATGAATGGTCCAAAGGTTATAAGAAAGCGACAAACACATTATAATGAAAACAGATTTTATAAGGACAGGTTTTATTGTTTTTTATCAATGATTCCCAAGTGGATCAGAAACGAGATACAAATAGATGGTGAAAGGACGGAAGAAATAGATGCTCAAGCATTACATCCACGTATTCTTGGAAAGTTATATGAAGACGCTATGGGAGAAGATAGACCAGACTTTTTGACTGGAGATAGTCATACAAAGATAGCAGAGATGCTTGAAATTACGAGAGAATCTGCAAAATTGATATCACTATCATATTGGAATTCAAAAATCATTGGAAATAAAACCTCAGCATCGAAGAAAAATTCTATTTTATTTAATAAAATGGATGAATATATTATAGAGAATCATCCAAGTCTGTTTACATTTTTAAAGCAGGTGAAATGTGATAAGAAGGCAATAAAGAAGAGAAAGTCTTCGCATACAAATATGAGTGTTTTGTTATTAGATGTGGAAACTCAAATCATGGAAAACCTTTTCTGGGACATCCAATATTCTGAACACAAAACCCCGTTTATTTATTGTTATGATAGTGTTACAGTAAAACAATCGAAAGCCGGTGAAGTAAAGAAAATGTTTGACAATATGTTAAAATGTATTTTGGAAGTTTAGTAAAAAAAATTATATTTTGTGTAACATAATTAATCATGATGGAAGATATATTTGATTGTAGGGAAGAATTTCTGGAATATACTGACGGCCAGAGAGCCGCATTAACTAAAATAGCTGAATTTGTTAAATCAGAAGAGAAGTACTTTTTATTGAGCGGAAAGGCAGGTACGGGGAAAACAAGTATAGTAGAAAACATCATAAACTATACTCATGGTGTTGTGCTTGCTCCAACGAATGCGGCGGTGTTACGCCTTGTTCAAAAAATACCTTTATTGAATGATTTTTTAACTATTCATAAATGTATATACGGCGCACCGGATGAAAAAACTGGTGAATGGACACCTCAAAAAATAGATTTTGGTGTTACATATATAATCGATGAATCCTCTATGATAGATTCTGATGTTCTCAAGGATCTCTTATCTCTTTCTTTTACATATAACATTTTTATTGGTGATGGCTTTCAGTTGCCTCCTATTTCGAAAGATCCAGAGCTATTTCTTTGGGAGAAATCTCCTTCGTTTTCAAATTATTTCAATGAAGAAAATAAATATGAATTAACCGAAGTTAAGAGAAACGATGCAGAAATATTGATTTCTGCAAATTATATAAGAGAGAATGTTTATCCTGAAGTTTTGAATTTTGATTCAGATACATTAAAGGTTGTAGATAAATTTGGTATAGAGCTTTATAATGATGTTATATCTAATGCTGATTATAAAGTAATTTGTTCTACGAACAAAAATAGAATGCAATATAACAAATCTATACGAGCAGTACGATATAACGAAAACGAATTGTTTAATAATGTCATCAATAATAATGAACTTGTTATAAGTGTTTCTAACAACTCTAAACTTAATGGAGAGATGTTTAACATCTTAGAGCCTGTTATTGTTAACACGTGGTTGGATTATCCTGTAAATGCTGGAACCATTAAATATCCAAAGGAAAAGTTTTTTGATTTCTACCACGTACTTGATGAAAAGACTCAGAATAATTATTTGTTTATTCCTAACTTGGATATTCCATCTCTTCATGGTCAGCAATTGTTAGAAGCTTTTAATGACTATAAATTGTTCTGGAAAGAGTTAAAGGGTAAGAAGAAGTGGAACAAATTAATCAACATCGTTACTTATGCATATTGTATAACTTGTCATAAGGCACAAGGAACAGAATTTGAAAATGTTTATGTTTCTCCAGACTATTTGGTTGACGATACCGAGATGGCGGCAAGATGGCTTTATACTGCGATGACGAGAGCTAAAACAAAAGTAAGAATTAAGGATAGCAAATTTATAAAAGTAAAGGAACAGAAATGATAAAAGATATAAACAAAGTTTTCAAATATAATAATTTTGGAGATGCTAAAGGTGGGACAGAAATTATGGTTTCTGGTTTGTTAGAATATGTTGATAATTCTCTTTTAAACAATTTTGATATTATCGTATCATATCCTCCAAAAGATTTTGTTAAAAAATATAAACCTACAATTTTATGGTTACATGATCTTTCTGTAGATCCGTATTTTGAAATTTTAAAAGAAGATTCATATCAACAGCAATTTGATTATTTTATTTTTGTTTCACATTGGCAGAAAGAGATGTTTCGAATGCAATATGGGCTTCCAATCGAAAAGTGTGTTGTTATTAGGAACTGCATTGAACCAATAGCAACAAACGAAAACAAATTTGATGATCTATCTGAAATCAAGCTGGTTTATACCTCCACACCACAAAGAGGTCTTCATATACTTTATGAAGTTTTCAAAGAATTGCAAAAGGAGTTTGATGAACGTATTCATTTGGATGTGTTTTCTAGTTTTGATTTATATGGTAAGAATCATCAAACACGCAATACACCTTATAAAGAACTTTACGACAAATTGAATAGTTGTGATGGTATAGAGTATCATGGTAACATTGGTCATTATGAATTATTAAAAAAACTTGAAAACAAACATATTTGGTGCCTTCCTAGTATTTGGCAAGAAACTTCTTGTATTTCTATGATGGAAGCAATGAGTGCAAAGTGTCTTTGTGTTCATTCGGATCTCGCGGCTCTACCTGAAACTTCATCTAATTTCGGTGTCATGTATAATTATGTTGGAAATGTCAACGATCATGCTTATATTTTTTATGAAAATTTAAGAAACACTATAAATACAATTATCAATTCCACCGAAGCTACAAAAAATCATTTAGCATTACAAAAGGTATATTTTGATAATTTCTATTCGTGGGATCGTAGATCGAAAGAATGGACAGCAACATTAAATAAAATTTTAAAATGATACGAAAAAGACGAGTTAAAAAAATTCTCTAATGATTCCTGTTAACACTGAGCTTACTGTTGACACCTTCAACAGTAAGCTTGGAATAGCTCTTAATGTTTCACAGAGAACATATGATGCAAAGGATAGTAGAAATTTTTTAATAGAATTTAAACCAGAAATTGCAAAGGTTGTTGAATCGTTAAGTGAGAATCAATTCCATAACTATATCACCTTGGGTTTCGTTTGTAAATTTCTAATTGATAACAACCTTGAACAAAATTTTCATAAAGAAACTGGTGAGTGGATTGACAAAACTATTGAGGAATTGCTTTCTTTGAAGAAAGAAAAAAGAGTTGAAAATGATTCTACGGAAAAGAAACATGATATTCAGAAAGCGATTTTAAGCCAGATAAGAGAGAAGATAGGAGAGATTGATAATTTTTTTGATGATTATGTATACGGGAAAGAAAATAATCTTGATGTTATAGAATATATAAAACAATGTAATTTTTCTCCTTTACATATAAGAAAAATATATAACATATATCAAAAAGAAAAGGAAGAATATTTGAATATAGACTCGGATCCTGAGTTGCAAGAAGCATACGCCTTTATTAGAAAGGGGCGAGTAAAAAAAATAGTAGAATTCTATGATTCTGTTTTGGAAAAGATGGATAATTTTATTAAATTGAATTCTACAAGAAGGAAGAGAACCACAAAAAAACCTTCGATACAAAAGATGGTTTCCAAGGTTAATTATCTTTCTGAGAGTAAAGAATTTGGGATAATTTCTTTGTTACCTGATAAAATTGTAGGAGCATCTATGGCTATTCTTTTTAATGAAAAGACGAAAAAACTTTCCATTTTTAATGCATTGGATAGGGGCGGATTGCAAATTAAAGGTACAACAATCCTTAATTTTGATGAAAAGACAAGTATGATGAAAACTGTAAGGTCATACGTTAATATGCAGGAACTAGCACAGAAGCCTAAAACAGGCATTCTAAAGGCGTTTAAAGAACTTACAACAAAAGAATCACCATGCAATGGTCGAATAAATAGTGACACAATAATTTTAAAAATATTTTGATATGATTATATATGATTTTTCTCTGGCTCTGAATGCTAATATCTATACAATAGATAAACTTGGTATGGAAGTAAATATACACAATCTTCGTATAAGATGCTCGACCATCTGGTTTATGTTAATAAAAAATTTAAGAATGAATATGGTGATGAGATAGTTCTTGCACTTGACGCTTCTTCTTGGAGAGGATTATATTTTAAAAACTATAAATGTAGAAGAAAAAATAAACGTAAAGAAGATAAATTTGATTGGAATGATATTTACAAGATGTATGATGAAATTATTGATGAGTTTAAAGCAAATCTTCCTTATAAAATTCTAAAGATTAAGGGTGGCGAAGGTGATGATGTTGTTGCCGTGATTGCAAATCATACTAAAGAAAACGTCCTAATCGTTTCTCGTGATAAAGATTTCATGCAGTTGTTGACTAATGATAACATTAAGCAATATGATCCTGTTGTTGATCAATTTATAGAAAAAGATGAAAACATTAAATTAAAACTTTTCACACATATTATGAAAGGTGATGATTCTGATGATATTCCGTGTGTATATTCACCAAGTGATTTTTATCTTAAAGAGAATCGTGAAAGACAGAAATCTATTAAAAAGACCGATGTTGAAAAATGGGTGTTATATAATGAAGATGAACTGAAGACTGAATTGGGCGAAGAAGTTTATAAAAGATTTGAAGAGAATAGAAATCTTATCGACTTGTCGAAAATACCTGATAATATTCAACAAGCTATTATTGATGAATATGAGAAGTATGAGATTCCTAAGAATAATGTTTATAAATACATTTTACAACACGATATATCAGAAGAATTCCTTAACGAAATAAACCATTTTTAATAATGCCGTATTACGAGTATAAATGTAAAGAATGTGGTTTTATCTTTAACGAACTTTGTTCTGTTGATAAAAGAGATGAACCTACGACAAAACCTTGTCCCAACTGCCAAAAAGAAACAATCGAAATGGTAATTGGGACAACCGCAAAGGCTGTATGGAAATGTAGCCTTCCTACCAACAGTTAAATATAATATTATGGGATTTTGGGATTATAAATGCGAATCGTGTGGATACGAATTCGAGGAAATACACACAATCAAAGATCAAGATATACCAACTAAGTTGCCTTGCCCTGAATGTGGGGAAATGACGGTTGAACGGATTTTCGGCGCACCTGTGATAAATCTAGGATTCAGAGGAAGTACAGTGCAGAGCAAAGCACCAACTGAATTTAAAGAACAACTTACCAGAATTAAGAACGGACTTGGAAAATCCGGAAGAGTCAACGGAATAGAATAATAATAAAATAATAAAATAATGCTACCATCAGATTACCAAACATATATAGCTAAATCAAGATACGCAAGATATCTTCCATCAGAAAAACGTAGAGAAACTTGGGGGGAAACTGTAGATAGGTATGTTTCCTATTTTGGAGAAAAATACCCAGACACTTTCCCTGTAGAAGAAATAAGAAAAATAATCACTGATCTTGAAGTTATGCCTTCAATGAGGTCAGTTATGACAGCTGGGAAGGCTTTAGACCGCGATAATGCTTCTGGTTTCAACTGCTCGTATTTAGCTGTGGACGATCAAAGAGCTTTTGATGAAACTATGTATCTTTTGATGAATGGGGTTGGTGTCGGTTTCTCTGTAGAACGACAGTTTATTTCTAAACTACCTTCTATTTCAGAAGAATTTTTTGACACTGATTCTGTTATTGTAGTAAAGGATTCTAAGATTGGTTGGGCTTCTGCTTTAAAGGAATTGATTTCTCTTCTTTACCAAGGACTGATACCAAAATGGGACCTTAGTCTTGTTCGACCTGCGGGAGCACCTTTGAAAGTTTTTGGTGGAAGAGCTAGTGGTCCAGAACCACTTAATGAACTGTTTCATTTCTTTGTTACGACATTTAAGTATGCGATAGGTAGGAAACTTAATTCCATTGAATGTAATGACCTTCTTTGTAAGATTGGAGAAGCTGTTGTAGTTGGTGGAGTTAGAAGATGCCTACCTTCAGATACTCTTGTTCAAATTGATAAAAACGAATGGAAGGAAATGGACAAATTAACAATAAATGATTCAATTTATTTAGATGGTGAATATCAAAAAATTGAAAACATTTTTGATCAAGGCATTCAAAATGTTATGAAAATAGAGCTTGAAGATGGTTCGTTTTTAGAATCTACCGAAAATCATAAATGGCTAGTATGGAATAAATCTACTGAGGATTTTGAATGGGTGAAGACAATGAATCTCAACGAAAATCATGCGATGATAGATCCAAATTGAATATTCTTTCTTTATAAATTTATTAGGATAATATAATATAAAATAATAGGAGGAGTATGCAGTATAAATGTTTCACTTGTGGTAAAGAAATAGAAAGAAAATGTGACGATAAGACAAAACCTTTTTGTTGTTCAAGGGCGTGTCAAACGGAAGAATATTTTAAAGAATTTAGCGAATGGTTGTTAAAAAAACGAGGTTATCCGTTTGGCTATAAATCATTGGATGCCTATGAAAACGCATTGATAAAGGAAAGGGTTTGTGTTAAATGTGGAAAATCTTTTTTTGGTAACGCTCTTCAACAGTTATGTCGTGGGTGTGTTGAAATAGAAAGAGTAGAAAAAATAAAAAAACCAAAGAGGAAAAATATGGTTATAGTGGGTACAACAATAGGAAAAAAGCAAAAGATACATGTTTAGAAAAATATGGAGTAGATAATCCAAGTAAAAATGAAGATGTTCAGCGTAAAATAATAAATACTATATTTGATAGATATGGAGTTGATAATATTTTCTCGCGAAAAGATATTATAATTGCTGCTTATGAAAAACACTTTGGAGAAGGGATAAAAAACCCTTCTCAAGTTCCTGAAATATGTGCTAAAGCTTTGGAAACGAAAAAGAAAAAATATATCTTACAAGGTGCCGTTCCGAAAGACAAAAGCGAAAAAACTTGTTTAGAAAAATATGGTAATAAATATTTTTTTGCTTCTGATGCTGGAAATATGAATTCAGAAAATCTAAAAAAAACATATGGTTATACTGACGAAGAAATTGACAATTTGAAAGAATTAAAAAAAACAGCATCATACGACGCTTTTGAAAAAAGAAATGGTGGCACCGAGGAAGAATATAAAGAATATTGTAAGCGGTATGATTCTTCTTCATACACTTGGGCGACGAAAAAAACAAATAACCCATCGGAAGCAGATTCTTTATATAAAGAAAGAATTAAAAATAGATCCGTTGTTTTTGGTAGGGCAAGCAAATCATCATTAAAAGTGTTTTTGCCTATAATAAAATTTCTTCAAGAAGAATATTCGATTAGAGAAGAAGATTTTTTTATTGGATATGAAAATAAAAATGAGTATTTTATATGGGATGACAATTGCAAAAGAATTTATTTTTATGATTTAGTAATTATGTCTAAGAAAATAATAATAGAATTTAATGGTTCGTTTTATCATCCCAAAACAAAAGAAGAAGATGAAGTAAAATGGGAAAGAGACCGTAGAAAAATTGATGTTGCCAAAGAGAACGGTTTTGTGGTGATGATAGTGTGGGACGACATTTCGGTAAATAATAATATACAATACATAAAAGAGGAAATAAAAAAATGTTTGAAAATGTGAAACTTAGGTTTATAAAGGGGATTTCACCCTCAAGAGAAACGAAAACGTATGATATAGAAATTGATAGTGAACTTCATGCTTTTGTTGTTAAAAATAAAGAAAGTGACGCGTCTGGCGTTTCTCATAATAGTGCATGTATTTGCCTTACCAATCTTTCAGATGATAGAATGAGGGTTGCGAAATCTGGTCAATGGTGGAACACTTCACCTCAGAGAGCACTTGCTAATATTTCTGTTGCTTATACCGAAAAACCAGATGTTGGTCAATTTATGGAGGAATGGCTTTCTCTTTACAATTCAAAAGCTGGAGAGCGTGGGATTTTTAACCGTGTTGCCGCTGTTAAAAAAATAAAGAATATAGGAAGAAGACAACCAGAACCTATTCAGCAATCTGGAGGCATAAATCCTTGCGTAACAGGTAATATGATTGTTGATGTTATAATTGATGAAATAGAACATAAAAAAACTGTTGAAGAGGTAGTGGGATTGTTCCAAAGTGGTTCATCTTTGAGGATACTGTCAATGAAGGAAAATGGTGAAATTTGTTTTAACCAAATAACTAATGCCGCAAAAACAAAAAACAACGCCAAAATTCTTAAAATTATTGATGAAACAGCCGGTAAGTTTATTCGTGTAACAGAAGACCACTTAGTTTATACGAAAAATAGGGGGTTTGTTGAAGCAAAGGATTTAGTATGTACTGATGAACTTCAATTTGATATAACCGCCATTGGGGGAATGTTGCAGATACAAGAAGATGGATATGAAGATGTCTATGATTTTACTGTTCCCGCAACAGAAAATTTTTTTATAAATAACATTCTTGTTCATAATTGCGGCGAGATCGTTCTAAGGTCATGTCAGTTCTGTAATTTATCTGAAGTGATTATTCGTCCCAATGATACTCTTGAAAAGATTCTTGATAAAGTAAGAATTGCTACTATTATCGGAACTCATCAGGCTACTTTGACGAATTTCAGATATCTTCGTTCTATTTGGAAAAAGAATACAGAAGAAGAAAGGCTTCTTGGAGTATCTCTTACAGGCATTATGGATCATGATGTCTTTTCAGGTAAGAAAGGTTCAGAAGTTCTTGCGGAATGGCTTACAGCGATGAAAGAATGCGCCATTGAAGTGAATAAAGACCTTTGTGAGAAACTTGACATTAATCAGTCTGTTGGAATTACTACTGTAAAACCGAGCGGATGCACAACTTTAAACACTAAAGTTAAAACAACTGAAGGTATTAAGAGCATGGCAGAAATATTTTTTGAATTAACTGAAGAAAATATTTTTGAAAAAACGCCTCATACTTGGATTAAGCCATCTAAAGATATGTTCGTCTTTGATGAAAATAATGAAAAGAAAAAAATAACTAATCTTTTTATTAATGGTATATCTGAAGTCTATGAAATAGAAGATGAAGCTGGAAATACTTATAAATTTACAGCAGAACATAAACTTAAAACCACCAATGGTTGGAAACGAGTGGACGCATTAACCGAAGACGATGAAATAGTGTCTTTCTAATATAATACCTACAGGAACCTTTTTAGTTTTTATAAATATAATAAAAAGGTTCCTGTTATGAATAAAGAATATATACCATATGTTTATCTACTTGTGAATAAAACCACAAATTTAAAATATCTTGGAGTTAGATACGCCAGAGGTTGCAATCCTTCCGATTTTTGGGTTGAATATTTCACTTCAAGTAGTTCTGTTAAATCTTTAATAAAAGAGTTTGGAGAAAACGATTTTTATTTTAAAATTTTACACACATTTCCCAATGATCCTGAAGGTGCTATATTAAAAGAGGCGCAATATTTTCCATTAATCAAACAAAAGGATGACTATTTGAATATGTGTTATTCTTCAGGACTTCTAGATTTAAGGATGAACTCAAAAGCAGGAAAAGTTGGTGGTGCTATTGTATACAACAGAAAAATTGGTATATTTAGAAATGAAGAGGAAAAACGGGAGTGGTGTTCTATGGGTGGGAAAGTTGGCGGTAGTGTGCAACGTGATGCTCATATAGGGATACACATATCAAAAGAAAATCCCGAATTATTTAAGGAATGGTGTTCTATGGGTGGGAAAAAGGGTCGCTTCAGTTTGGAAGCAATAATGAGAAGATATCTTTGTACTGAAGAAGAGGCTAAGGAATATCTAAGAAAGGAACAAAGTGAAAGAGGAAAACGAGGTGGCATCAAAAATAAAGGTTCTAAACTTTATAATGATGGAATTACGAATTTTAAATACAATCTTTCCCAGCAAGACACTTTATCGTTTGACGAGTTTTTAAAACAAAATACACAATTTAAAAAGGGAATGGTAAAAAAATGAAAATTAAATCAATTAAAAAAATAAAAGATTTAGAGTTTACGGTTGATATTGAAGTAGAGGATACTCACACATATCAATTGAGTAATGGGATGGTATCACATAATACAATCAGCCAGCTTTGTGACACATCTTCAGGAATTCATCCTAGATACTCGGAATATTATATTAGGACAGTTAGAAGCGACAACACCGATCCGTTGACAAAGTTCATGAAAGAGGCAGGTATTCCTAATGAACCAGATGTAACGAAACCTTTCCACACGACCGTATTCAGTTTTCCTGTTAAGAGTCCAGAATGTTCTGTGCTTACTAGTGAAATAGATGCTATTGAAATGTTGGAATTGGACCTTCTCTATAATAGATATTGGACAGAGCATAATGTATCTATCACAGTCTATGTTAGAGAGGATGAATGGTTTAAAGTTGGTGCATGGGTGTACGAGCATTTTGATGAGATTAATGGTGTTTCTTTCCTTCCATACTCTGACCACACATATAAACAGGCACCATATCAGCCCATCACCAAAGAGGAATATGAAGAATGGGTAAAACGTATGCCTTCGGTTGATTGGACATCATTTAATGTGGAAGAACTAGAGGATAACACGGTTGGCTCACAAACATATGCTTGTTCAGGTGGAAGTTGTGAAATCCTTTAAATTTGGATGTTATAAATAAATGTACTATCTTTATCTTTGAACAAATAGAAGTTTTACATGTTAAAGGAGCTAAATGGAAGATAGCTCCTTTAACATTAACAAAAATAAAATGTTATGTATTCATTAAAAAAACTATTTTCATTAATAATTATCTGTTTTTTGTTTTCTGTTAATATTTCTCAAGCGGCTGATACAATCAGAGCTTCTTATTATGGAAAAGAATTTCATGGACGGACAACAGCAAGTGGGGAAAAATATAATATGTTTGCCTTCACTGCCGCCAACAAAGTTCTACCATTCGGTACGAAAGTAAAGTTAACTAATCCCACAAATGGAAAATCAGTCGTCGTGAAAATCAACGACCGAGGTCCTTTTATAAAAGGGAGAGATTTTGACTTATCAGTGGGTGCCGCAAAACAAATCGAAATGATTAAACACGGAGTCTTAGATTTAAATGTGGAAGTATTAAATGACGAGTCCTAATTATTTTTGGAAATGTGATATTTAATGTGTATATTTAAACAACAAGTAATATAAAATATGGCATTAGAGTTCAAAAGTATTGAAGATTTTTTAAAAGAAATATATACATATGTTCGAGTTAATGGTGGAACTTTGATAGAAGCAGTCGCCGAGTATCAAAAAAAATATGATCTTGACGAAGAATATATCATAAAAAACCTATTAACACCTTCTCTTTACGAGAAATTGGAGCAAGAAGCATTGAGTTTAAATCTGATAAAAGATATAAAAGAAAATCATACATTGGATGGAGTATAATAAAGAGTTGAGTTCTAATGCTAAATATGTATATTCAAGATATTTAGCAATTAGAAAACATTTTGAAGCTGATTATGACTGTTGGAAATATAAGATGAAAGTTCATGAAAAATTTCTTAGCGGTTTTGAAAGGAAAAGAGAGTTTTATGTTTGTGTGAGTTTATATAATAAATATAAAAACATTCAAACAATTGAAAAAATATTTGTGTTGAACCTTGTCAAAAATAATAAATGCTGGCTTGGTGCTCTTAACAACAAATTATTGCCTGAATTTGAGTCCTTTGTCCAAGGGAGTGAATATTCGTTTACTCAAGAGATAAAAGATATCTTTAAGGATGGTAAATATAATGAACGTTTCAATGTGTCTGAAAGGTATCCTTACTCATATGTTTACAATTTATATGAAAAAGGTTTGCTTAAATTGGAAGTTGTTGTTATATTGAATATGATAACAGGATTCCTCGATTTAGTGTACGAAAAAAACAGAAATGACTTTATTTTTGAACCAGAATATAAAAATTTGAAAAAATATCAAAAATTCTTGGAAAGTTGGAATCTGTTTGATATATTAAGATATAAGAGGATTGTAAAAAGATTAACTTTAGCTGTGAATAATAATTAACATTTGAATAATAAAAACAAAAAAAAGGAAAATAAACTATGTCTAGCTATTTGGAAAAACTAAGAGAAAAAAGTAAACAGTCTGTAGACGAGCTTTCGAAGCAGATTGATAATACCGAAAAGAAATCATACGGTGACGATCGATTTTGGAAACTTACTGTAGATAAAGCCGGCAACGGTGAAGCAGTGATTCGCTTCCTTCCTCCTATTGAAGGAGAGTCCTCTCCTTGGATCGAGAAATGGAATCATAGCTTTCAGGGACCATCAGGTAAGTGGTTCATTGAAAACTGTCCTACAACTATTAAAGGTGAATGTCCAGTATGTGATGCAAATCGTGCTATATGGGATACAAATCCAAAAGAAGTAGCACAGAAAAAAACAGAAAAAACTAAAAGAGTTCATAAGTTTTATTCTAACATCCTTGTAGTAGATGACCCTACTAATAAAGAAAACAACGGAAAGGTATTCCTTTTTGAATACGGTCCTAGGATTTTCTCAAAGATTAAAGAGGCTATTAAACCTCTTTCATCGAGACATACACCTATTGATCCTTTCAGTGTCGATGTTGGAGCCAATTTCGTTCTTCTTGCGAAGAGTGTGAGTGGTCAGAGGAATTATGATAGCTCTTCATTTGAAGCACCGTCGCCAATCAGTAATGATGATGAAACGATTGAAAAGATTGTGAATTCTCTCTACAGTCTTAATTCAATCACCACGGAAAACAATTTCAAGAAATACGAAGATCTTAAAAGATACTTTGATAAAGTAATGGGAAGAACTGTTGTTTCTCGTGAAGTTGAAGAGGAAACTGAAGAAGGATACGAGATTCCTGAAAACAATGAAGATTTTAAAGGAAGTTTGAAGAACCTCGATTTGGACGATCTTCCGTTCTAATCAAATAAAAAGGAGCCTGAAAAGGCTCCTTTTTTATTATCCTAAAAATCCCGCCCTGATTAAATTCTTATAATAATTATTATTTTTAGATAAATATCTTGTCGTGTCTCTATTAATAACAGTTCCATCATAATAGACATACGTGTCTTGTTTTGGTGTGATATTTGTACTGTTATATGTAACCATCTGAGATTTATCGTCGAACGTATTTTCTGTGTTTAAATTAGAGGAAACTTGACGTTTTCTAACATTCGGTTTTCTTGGTTGGCGTTTCCTTCTTTTTTCAAGTTCTCCCAAATTTTGAAGATGGTGTATTTCCTTCTTCCAATCTGCTTCAATACCTAAACTCTCAAGACCAAAATATTTTAATTCTTTTTTTAATTGTAAGACTTGTATCGAGTCTATATCAGAAGCAAGACCAACTTGATGAAGACTATTTGGTGATCCACCCACAGAACGAGTTTCTGATGCGGTTCTATAACCACTTTGAAAATTTAATTTCCTTTTATGTGTTTCGTAATAATACTTCGCTAGTTTTTTTATTTTATTCCGAAACTCTGGTTGTAATCTAACAAAATTGTCCCACTCGCCAGTACCTTTTTCTGTTCCAACAAAATTTATATATTTCTTCGATTCTTCATCTGAAATATTAGCTTCTGTAAATTTTTTCATATTAACAGGAGCATTCACTGCTGGTTTCGGAGTGATGTCTGTAATTTCTTTATCAGGAGCCTTCTCTAAACCTTCCCATTGTACTCTAATATTTTTTAAGAATTGCTCTTTTGTGATAGAACCTTTTTTATATTCATCGAACTTTGCATACTTATTAAGTATATATGAACCAAGTTTATCTTGTGTTTCTGGGTCGAATTTATCATCAGGTTTGACTACGTGTTTTTTATTTACTAATTCTTCTAATGTTTCTCCAGTTATTTGATATAAACCTATAGCAGAACTTCTTTTTCCTTTGTTTCTTCCAGAAGTTATCACTGTTTTTGGATTCTTATTTTTCGCTTCTTTCTGCATTTGCATCACTTCGCGAACAGTCTTTTTAGTTAAATCTACATCTCCAGCCCAATCATTATAGGATGCATTATAACCCTTTTCTTGTGACTCGTATTTTTTTATTAATCCAGAGAAATTACCAACATTTATATTACTTACTATATCACCACCAGAAGCACCTCCTTTAGCACTGACTATTTTTGGAGCGACGATTTTAAAAAACATACTAGATACCATTGCAGCAGCACCAAGAATAGCCAGAATAGGAAAACTTGCAAACATTGTTTTAAAGTCGTCAGATTCTATTCCTTCTTCAACTTCTGTTTCTTCCATATCAGCAGATCTTGATTTTAGAACTTTGTTTAATTTTTGAAATACTTTCACAGTACTTTTGTTTAAATCAAAAACATCTGATTTGTCCTTTGATAAAGATATACCAAATAAATTAAGATTAATTGGATTGTGTTTAGGTTTTTGGGTTGTACCTGATGTTATATCACCATTGGACATAGTTAACCGCTTCAATGCGTTCTTAATAGCATTAAAACTGTTATCTAAACCACCGAAGTCCGCAACTCCGTTGTTATTATTTGATGATGGTAACATAGTCGTTGTTAACTAACCAATGCTGGTGCACCCATGTGTCTGAACGCTGGCATATTCACCCAAGTCCAATTCGAATTGTAACCAACATTCGGATCATACACGCTGTTTTGTTCGTTTATAGTCGTCCCTAAATTGACTACATTAACATTTCCTTGACCGCTTTCTTGTCCATTTGTGTTTACACCGTTTGAAGGTGTTAATTTTGAAGACTGATTTTTAGCTGTTGTTTTGGGGTCTAGAAATTCCGACCGTATGCTTGATTTTGCTGGTAAAGAATCAAAATATTTATTTAAATAGTCTGTTAATTTTCGTGCATCATAATCACCAGGATGTTCTTTAAAATAACCATCTAATACCTCTGTAGTTACTAATTTACGTAGCTCTGCTTGATCTTTCCAACCATGCATTGGGTTAAAATGTTTTGATAAAACATCTGATAAGAACTTTTCTCTATTTTTAGTTATCTCTACTGATGGTGACACCCCAGATGATTTTATTGCAGCTTGTTTTTTCTGTTTCTCAATTTCCTCCTTTATTAATCTATCTATAAGATCCGCTTTCTCTCCTAAAGAGAAAGGTCCCTCTCCATTTTTTATCCTTTCGTTTTCCAGACTCTTAATTTTTTGTATTATACCCTTCGGATCAAATCTTTGTGCTCCGCTCCTTTGTCCCCACGTTCGACTGCCGTCACCTCCTTGTAAAGCCAACCTTTTTAAAGCCTCTTGGTATTTTTCATTTTCAACCTTGTATTTCTCGGTGAAAAATTCGTCCGGTAGTGTTTTATCTGGATTTAATTTTCTTATTTTTGCAACAAGACTTTTAAATTCTTCATTAAATTCTTCATAATATTTTTTTTCATCTGTTGATAATGTTCCCTTCGAAAGAAGGTTAGCAGCGGCCATCTTCTTTACAGTATCATAAAGTTCTTCTGCTTTCGCATTACTATTAAAAATTGCAGGGGTTTTTATATTACTATAGGCTCTCCCTTGGGGCGAGTTATAGTAATCCCTTTTTAGTTGTTCGTTTTCCTCATCAACAGAAGTACGTCCGGTTATAATGGCTGATGTATCATATAGTTGATCTGTAATACCTTTTACAAATGCTTGTGTCGCTGACATTTCAGGGTTTTCTTTCATTATCGCTGCAACATCAAATCCCATAGAAGCAACACCTACCGCGATCAACCTTGGGTTCTTGAAAACAGCACCCGCAAGCACCAATGAAATTCCGTTTATAGCTTTGATTTCTGGAAATGTGTTCTTTTGTATACTTTCAATAATATCGTGTGCAAGAGAACCAACATTAATAGCCACATCTTTCCAGTTGTCTGGAATCCCTGTGGCTTTTCTAAATTTTTCCCAATTATCAGATGTAAGTATGTGGTTTAAATATGCCCCTATTAAAACAGATCCAACATTTGATTTTAAAAAACCAAGCATTTTACTGATAAACCCACCAACACCACCAAATTTTGATTTTTTCTTTTCGGTTTTTTCCATATCATTTAGATTTTCATTAAGTTCATCTAATTGATCGGGAACGCTGTCGCCAAGATCAAACACATCTGGTTTATCCGCGTTGACAGAATTTGCTGTCAAATCTAATTTTTCTTTTAATATTTTTTCAATATCATCTAATTGACCGCTAACCATTCCTATCATTGATACATTCGTTTCAGAGGAAACATCAAGTTTTTTATCAATTTTGATAAGTTTATCAGCAGTCGCCACCAATAAATCAGCAATTTTTTCAAACATTGAATCATCAAAGATGTCAAATTTGTCGTCATTGTTAGTTTTATCAACAACCAATGAAGATATTTTATCTGATAAAATATCTAATGATTTATCTATTTTCTCGAAACTTTTTTTAGAAAAATCTATAATAGATTTGATTGCCTTTTTATTATTTTCTTCTGATTTCGTGAATCGTTTAAAGATATCGTTAGTATTTTT
>FUWD013188331.1_pt1 | contig 17764 bp, 24 predicted proteins | sample 1063281 | NCBI WGS metagenome assembly FUWD01 (sample SAMEA79048168, study PRJEB19326) | metagenome | biome: marine | reverse complement strand
CATAAAGAGATGGATGAGATTAGAGAAGATGCTGCAAAATCGAAAATTGGAACAACAAGAAGAGGTATAGGACCAGCCTATGAAGATAAGATTGGCAGGCGTTCAATTCGAGTTATGGATTTGCGCTCCAAGACAAATTTAGAACAAAGACTAGAGGTTATTTTAGAGCATCATAATGCAATCAGAAAAGGATTAAAAAAAAAGATATATAAATCAGAGGAATTAATTAATGAATTGTTAAAAATTGCGCCACAAATATTAAAATTTTCTCAACCAGTATGGAAAAAGATTGCTGAATTTCAAAAATTAAACAAAAAAATATTATTTGAAGGAGCGCAGGGAATATTACTTGATGTTGATCATGGAACTTATCCTTATGTGACTTCATCAAATACTGTAGCTGGAACAGCGTCTGTTGGCACAGGCTGTGGTCCAAAAACCATTGATTATGTTCTTGGAATTACTAAAGCTTATACAACAAGAGTAGGGGAAGGTCCTTTTCCAACAGAACTTAAAAATGCAACAGGAGAACTGATCGGTCAAAGGGGTCATGAATTTGGAACTGTCACAAATAGAAAAAGAAGATGTGGTTGGTTCGATGGAGTTCTTGTTAAACAATCCGCAACCATTTCAGGAATAACAGGAATCGCTTTAACCAAGTTAGATGTTCTTGATACATTAGATGAGATCAAATTTTGTGTTGGTTATAAATTGCGCGGTAAAGAAATTGATTTTTTTCCAAGCGCGTCAGAGGATCAATTTGCTGTAGAGCCTATTTACAAAACTTTTGAAGGTTGGAAGTCTGAAACAAAAGGAATAAGAGACTACAAAGAATTACCTGAGAAAGCAAAAATTTATATTGCAGCCATAGAAGACTTTATAGGAGTTAAGATTGGAAGTATTTCAACAAGTCCAGAAAGAGACGATACGATCTTTATTGAAGATCCGTTTAATGCGTAATAAAAGGTTTTGTTTTTATATTTTCTAGCATTGCTTTTTGAACTTTTTCAAAAGCTCTGTTTTCAATTTGTCTCACTCTTTCTCTGCTGATTTTATATTTCTGACTTAACTCTTCCAAAGTTTTGGGTTCATCAATAAGTTTTCTATCGTATAAAATTTCTTTTTCTCTTTCATCTAAGACTTTTAAAGCCGTTTGCAATAATGCATGTTTTTGATCTAATTCTTGACGCTGAGAAATTAATAATTCTTGGTCAGCATTTTCATCTACAATCCAATCTTGCCATTGACCACCCTGCTCCTCATCTGAAATTTTTGCATTCAACGATTGTTCTTGCCCAGCCATTCGTCTATTCATTGAAATCACTTCATCTTCCTTCACATCTAGTCGATTTGCTATTTCTTTAACATGGGCATTAGTCATATCTCCACTTTCAATTGCAAAAATTTGATTTTTTAATTTTCTAAGATTAAAAAATAATTTTTTTTGTGCAGCAGTTGTTCCAATTTTTACTAAGCTCCAAGATCTTAAAATATATTCTTGAATTGCCGCTTTAATCCACCACATAGCATATGTTGCAAGTCTAAATCCTCTCTCTGGATCAAATTTTTTAACTGCTTGCATTAAGCCAATATTTCCCTCAGATATTAATTCTCCAACCGGCAGGCCATAACCTCTGTATCCCATGGCAATTTTTGCAACTAATCTTAAATGACTGGTAACTAAAGTATGAGCTGACTCCCGATCACCTTTCTCACGCCAATTTTTTGCAAGAATATATTCTTGCTTTGGCTCTAACATTGGAAATTTTCTAATTTGTAATAAATATGAATTTAAACTTCCCTCAGGTGAAAGGGTTGGAAGATTAGAATTTTTTTCAATTTTTTCCATAGTGCTTATGTAAGCATTATAACTTCTATGACAAGATATTAAAACTTAAGCTTTTTAATTGTTTTTATTAAGTTTTCAAAATCTTTCGGTTTTTCACATTCAAATTCCATCTCTTTTTTTGTGCTTGGATGAATAAAACCAATAGATCTTGCATGTAAAGCTTGTCTTTTAAATCCCTCTAATAATTCTTTAAATTCAGGATCGATATCTCTGATAAATTTATTTTGTTTTCCATAAATCTGATCACCAATAATAGGATTACCATGGGAGGAAAGATGTACTCGAATTTGATGAGTTCTTCCTGTTTCCAATCTACATTCAAGAAAACTCATGTCAGGAATTTTTTTACCTGAAAAAAATTCTAGAGTTTTATAATTTGTAACAGCATCTTTTCCTCTTGAAGTATTGATGCTCATTTTTTTTCTATTAAATTTGCTTCTGCCAATCATAGAGGAAATTTGACCAGAACTTGGTTTCATTCTTCCATAAACAAGAACTTCATAAACTCTTTTAATTGTATGTTCTGCGAACTGTTTTGATAAAAAAATATGCGCTTGATCATTCTTTGCAACGACCAACAGACCACTGGTTCCTTTGTCAATTCTATGAACAATGCCGGGTCTTAATTCTCCACCAATGGTTGAAAGCTTATTTTTGCAATGAAACATAAGCGCGTTGACTAAAGTATTATCAAAATTTCCAGCACCAGGATGAACAACCATTTCAGGTGATTTGTTAATGATTAATAAATCAGTATCTTCATAACGAATATCTAACTTAATATCTTTTGCTGAAATGTTTACTTCTTTGGGTTCTGGAATTGAAACTTCTATAATGTCAGATGAGTGAACTTTAATTGAAGCCTGAGTTATTTGAGCTTTATTAATTTTAACAAAACCCTCATTAATAATATTTTTAATTCTAGTTCGACTAATATTTGGGATTAAAATAGCTAAAGTAGAATCTAATCGTGTATTATTTTTCTCCTCTGTTATTTCAAATTTATATTCGTTAGCAGACATGATTAGTAGTTTTGGTGGTCTTGCTAGGACTTGAACCTAGAACTCTAGTTTCGAAGACTAGGATGATATCCATTTCACTACAAGACCGTGAGATTATTAGTACTATTTTTTGAAAAATTTAAACACACCTATAAAACACTTAAGTTTTATAGGCGTGTATTTGATGTATTAATTTTTGATTATCGTCTTTTGTATCTAGCGGCTTCTTTTGATCCACTTGTTGCATTACCTTTTGTGTAGGAATGTTTACCTGTGCCTGCTAAATCACCATCTTTTACGATTGTATATTCTTTCCGAACAGGTTTATTTGCAAAGATACATTCTAGAATTTCTCTTACACCATCAGCGTAACGTGTTTGCGCAGACAATGATGTTCCCGATGTATGAGGCGTCATTCCATGATGAGGCATTCTTCTCCATATATGATCATTCGGCGCAGGCTGTGGAAACCAAACGTCACCAGCATAACCACTTAATTGGCCTGATTTTAAAGCTGCAGCAATTGCATTCTTATCGCAAATTTTGCCTCTAGCTGTATTTACAATGTAGGCACCCTTTTTCATCTTACTAATCATTTTTTTATTGAAAAGATTTTCAGTTTCAGGGTGAAGAGGACAGTTAATAGTCACAACATCACAAACTTTTACTAAAGACTCAACAGAGCTGTGAAATCTTAAGTTTAACTCTTTTTCAACAGACTTAGGCAATCTATGCTTGTCATAATAATGTAAGTGCACATCAAATGGTTTCATTTTTTTTAATGCATCTAAACCAATTCTTCCTGCAGCTACAGTTCCGATATGCATTCCTTCAACATCGTAAGATCTATGAACAGCATCAGCTATATTCCATCCACCTCTGTTAACGATTGCGTGTTGATTATGGTAATCTCTAACTAAAGAGATGATCATCATAACAATATGTTCTGCAACTGATCTTGAATTACAAAAAGTAACTTCATAGACATCGATATTGTGCTCCATGGCAGCTTGTAGATCGACGTGATCAGAACCAATTCCTGCAGTTATTGCGTATTTCAAATTTGGAGCTGATTGCATTTTTTCTCTAGTTAAGTAGTAAGGCCAGAAGGGTTGAGAAATTACGATATCTGCATCTCTTAACTCTTTATCTGCACGACAATTCTTTCCATCTTTGTCTGATGTCACAACTAATTCGTGACCATTTCTTTCTAAAAATTTTCTAAGTCCTAATTCACCCGATACGCATCCAAGTAATGTTCCAGGTTTAAAATCTCTTCCTTTAGGAGTTGGAAGTGTTTGGCCGTTAGGATACTTTTTAATAACTGGTAATTTATTTAGGGGGTACTTCTTTGGCATCCCTTTTTTTGGATTATCGTACAGTACGCATAATATTTTCATGATTTTGACCCTTGTTGTAATTTAATTCAGATTATTTAAACACAAAAGAATGCTATTGCACAGTATAAATATGAAGGTTAAATTAAAGGACTATTACCTTGGCCAGTTAACAGGGTAATTTTTTTTAAAATAAAGCGATTTAAAATAATTGCATAGAATATGATGATTAAAGTTCCAAAAATTATAGGATTTAGTAAAAATTCATAAGAAGATGCGCCTAAGATCACAACAATTGGATTACCCCCTGCTGGTGGATGTGTAACACCGAATAAAATCATAAAGAAAATTCCAAATCCAACAGCAATTGTAATTTGTAAAAAATCATCCAAAGGTAAAAATTGCAGTACTAAAATAGCGACTAAAGATGTAATTAAATGGCCAAAAAACACATTTTTCGGTTGAGCAAAGGGACTTTCTGGATAACCAAAAATCAACACCATTGTTGCTCCAAACGAACCTGCAAGAAACAAACCGTAACTAGTATTGAAACTTAGAAAAGAAAGAGTGGCGATAGTAATTACTGAAAATAAAAGAGCAAAAAGTGCCCTACTGAAATTTTCTTTGATAGTATTAAACATCTAATTTGTTATTTAGTTTTGAGCACTTTAATTATTATATTAATTTATAGCTAATTATAAATTTATTCTCTCAAGAGTTGCATAATAACAAAAAGCAGGGATTTATAGACTTAAATCCATAACCCGATTTTAAATATAATATTGTATGTCAATTTTTTTAAACATATAATTTCTTCATAAAAATAATTAAGGGGGTTTAATGTTAAAACAATTAGCAAAAAAAATTTCAGCAATATTTTTCGCTGCAGTTTTTTCTTTATCACTGCTACCTCAGAACTTATTTGCTCAAGCTAAGACGCAATATTTTCCGATACCAAGCAGTCGAGTAGGACCATACTCAGCAATGGGAACTGGTTATTACGGAGCGCAAATTGATTACATGAACTACGTCAACGCGACAGGCGGAGTAAATGGAGTCATGCTAACATGGCAAGAGTGCGAAACAGAATATAATGCCGCAAAAACTGTTGAGTGCTACCAAAGGCTTATGACAAAAGATGGTCAGAAGATTGTTGTGTTCGATACATTAGGAACACCTGGTGCTTACGCAGTTATTAATCGTATGGCAGAAGACAAAGTTGTTCTAGCTCAGTACGGTTACGGAAGAACAGATGCTGCTGACGGCACAGTTTGGCCTTGGGTATTTAATGCCGCAAGTAGCTACTGGTCACAAATTGCAGTTAAACTTCGATGGATGGCAGAACTTGAAGGTGGCGGCCCTGAAAAATTAAAGGGTAAAAAAATAGTTCACCTTCACATTGATACTGCATACGGACGTGAACCACTTCCAACAATGAGAAGACTTTCTAAGGAGTGGGGATTTAAATTAGTAGAAATTGCTATTGCTCCTCCAGGATTAGAGCAGCAATCTCAGTGGTTGCAAATAAGACAGGAAAAACCTGATTGGGTAACTTTTTGGGGCGCAGGCTCTGGAATGAATTCAACGGCGATGACTAATGCTGCTAGAATTAATTTTCCAAGAACAAAAATGATGTACGTTACATTCGGTGGAGCCGAAGAGGATATGATTCCTGCCGGAAATTCTGCTAACGGAACTTATGTCGTTTCAAATGCTTTACCTGGAAAAAATTATCCTTTGATTAAAAACATTCAGGAAAAAGTTTACAAAGCTGGAAAAGGAAACTTAGCTGATCCAAAACGTGTTGGCACCGCTTATTATAATAGAGGTTTAGGTGCTTCTATTTTGTGGGTTGAGGCATTGAGAAATGCACAAAAAAAATACAACAAAATTGGTCAACCAGTAACTAGTGAAGAGTTTAGAGATGGATATGAAATGATCAATATGACCGAGGCCAGAATGAAGGAAATTGGCATTGAGGGAATGTTAGCTCCATTTCAACTTTCTTGTTCACAGCATGAAGGCGCGGGAAAATTTGCTTTAATGCAATGGGATGGAAAAGCTCAAGCTTTCAAGAAAGTTAGAGATTGGACAGGACCTAATGATCCAGTTGCTATAAGAGCTCAAATCGTAGAGTCAGCAGGCAAGTATGCTCAAGAAAATAAAATTACTCCTAAAAAATGTAGTTAATTTTTTTTAGATTAATTTAACTAATTAGGGGAGTGTAAATAAAACTAAATGTTTACACTCCCCTTAGTATTTAATAGCTTGCGTAAAGAAAATTAAGGGTAATTTAATTGGGATGAGTTCTAGTAATATTTTAGAAATAAAAAATATCGAAGTTGCTTATAATAAAGTTATCTTAGCTCTTCACGATGTGTCTTTAATCGTTCCAAAGGGAAAAATAGTTGCTTTACTTGGTGCAAATGGCGCTGGAAAAAGCACTACACTAAAATCAATATCTACAATGCTTGCCTCTGAAAGAGGCGAAGTCACTAAAGGCTCTATTAATTATGATGGCATCGAAATAAAAAAACAAAACCCGTCTGAGATGGTTAGACTTGGAATGGTTCAAGTTTTAGAAGGTAGAAGATGCTTTGGACACTTAACTGTTGAAGAAAATATTATCTCTGGTGCTTATTCACGAAAATTATCTAGAGGAGACTTAAATGCTGAAGTTGAAAAAATTTATAATTATTTTAAACGATTAAAAGAGAGAAGAAAAAGTCAAGCTGGATTTACCTCAGGCGGTGAGCAACAAATGATTGCTGTTGCCCGAGCAATGATGGCAAAGCCAAAAATGCTTTTACTAGATGAACCTTCTATGGGCTTAGCGCCTCAGTTAGTTGCCGAAATATTTCATATTGTAAAAGATTTAAATGAAAAAGAAGGTGTAAGCATACTGCTTGCGGAACAAAATACTAATATTGCACTTAGGAATAGTGACTATGCATATATTATCGAAACTGGAAATGTGATGTTAGAGGGGTCTGCAAAAAGTTTATTAAACAATGAAAAGGTAAAAGAATTATATTTGGGTATTTCTAAAGGGAAGCGTTTAAATTTTAAAGATGCAATAAGAGATAGTCAAAGAAAAAAACTAATTAGGAGAATAATTAAATAGATTGTTATGGTTGATAAAAGAAAATTTAAAATAGGCAAACCGATACTAGAGGTAAAAAATATTTCTTTAACCTTTGGGGGCGTTAAGGCTATCACGAATATTTCTTTTAACGTTTTAGAACATGAAATACGGGCGATTATCGGGCCTAATGGAGCTGGTAAAAGCTCAATGCTCAATTGCATTAATGGAATTTACAAACCGCAAGAAGGAAAAGTAATTTTTAAAGGGGAAGAATTAAAGTCGATTACACCAAATATCATGGCTCAAAAAGGCATTTCTAGAACATTCCAAAATCTTGCTCTATTCAAAAGAATGTCTGTCCTAGATAATATTTTAGTTGGTAGAAAGCTACATACCAAATCTAGTTTCCTTGAAGTAGCTTTGCAACTTCCAAGGGCGACCAGAGAAGAAAAAGTAAATAGAGCAAAGTCTGAGGAGATTGTGAAATTTCTAGAAATTGAAAATATTAAAAATACAGAGGTTGGAAAACTTCCTTATGGACTGCAAAAAAAGTAGAACTTGGTCGTGCTCTTGCAACAGAGGCTCCTATATTACTTTTAGATGAACCAATGGCCGGAATGAATGTTGAAGAAAAAAGAGATATGTGCAGATTTATTTTAAAAATAAATGATGAACTTGGAACAACTATAGTTTTAATAGAACATGATATGGGAGTAGTTATGGATATTTCAGATAGAGTTGTGGTTTTAGACTATGGAAAAGTTATTGGAGATGATATTCCTGATATAGTTAGAGCTGATCAAAAAGTAATTGATGCATACCTAGGAGTTGCCCATGACTGAGTCGATTTTATTTTTCTTTGAAGTTTTAGTTGGCGGCCTGTTATCAGGAACGATGTATTCCTTAGTCGCCTTAGGTTTTGTTCTTATTTATAAGGCCTCCGCTACTTTTAATTTTGCACAAGGGGCCATGGTATTTTTTGCGGTCCTTTCATTCGTGGGATTTATGGAATATGGAGTACCCTTTGCAGTTGCCTTCGTTATGACTGTTTTTTTAATGATATTAGTTGGAATGCTTACAGAAAGATTAGTACTTCGTCCTTTAATGAATCAGAGCGAAGACACAGTTCTAATGGCAACAATTGGTCTTGGGTTTGTTCTTGAGGGTCTTGCGCAAGCAAAATGGGGAGTTGAGGTTAGAAAACTAAGTCTTGGAATTGGAGATTTTCCTATTCCGTGGATTGCAGATAATTTAAAATTATTTATTAGCGCGCTTGATTTAACTGCAGGTACAGTTGCCTTAGGCATGATTGTTCTTCTAACGCTTTTATTTAAGTATACAAAAATTGGCCTTGGATTGAGAGCGGTTGCCGATGATCCTGGAGCCGCAAGTTCCATTGGAATTCCTCTAAAGCATATCATGCTACTCGTTTGGTCTGCAGCCGGTGTCGTTGCCTTAGTTGCTGGAATGATGTGGGGCGCAAGGGCGGGTGTTCAGTTCGCTCTTATTGAATTAGCATTAAAAGCCTTACCAGTTTTAATTATTGGAGGTTTTTCATCAATTCCTGGAGCCATTGTTGGGGGTTTACTTGTTGGTGCAGTTGAAAAAATTTTAGAAGTGTACATAGGACCTTTCTTCAAAGGTGGAATTGAGGCCTGGGCACCGTATATGTTATCGATATTATTTCTACTTTATAGACCTGAGGGTTTATTTGGAGAAAAAATTATTAGGAGAGTTTAAGTTATGAAACCTGTTTTTATGAGTTATACAAAAAATGATATTATAAACTTTATTGTTTTACTCGTATTAGGGTTTTTGGTTATACCAAATGTTATTAAATCTGATTATTGGTACACGTCAATTTTAATACCTTGGTTATGTTTAACTATTGCAGCATTAGGACAAAATATTGTAATGGGATACACTGGGCAATTATCCTTAGGTGCAGCAGGCTTTATGTGCGCAGGTGCTTATGCGTGTTACAATTTAATGTTGCGAATACAAGATATGCCTTTTTTAGGAGCATTAGTTTTATCAGGATTAATTGCAGCTGGTCTTGGAATTATATTTGGCTTACCAAGTCTTAGAATTAGAGGAATTTATTTAATGGTTGCAACCTTAGCTTCACAATTTTTTATTGTTTGGGTAATAGATAAATTTGGTTGGTTTAAGAACTATGACGTTTCTGGATCAACAACATTTCAAAAAATTAATATAAATGGAATACCTTTTCACAGCGGATATATGATGTACATTTTAGTTGCAATAATTGTAGTTATTATAACCATACTTGCCATTAATATGGCGAGAGGTTCCACGGGTAGAAACTGGATGGCAGTTAGAGATATGGATATTGCTGCAGAGTCTATGGGTGTTACGCTTTTAAAAACTAAACTACAAGCTTTTGCAATCAATGCTTTCTTATGCGGTATAGCCGGCGCACTTTATACTTACACATATTTAAAAACTGTAGAACCATTTGCTGCTTTTAATATTAGTTTATCTTTTAAAATAATGTTCATGGCCATTATCGGAGGTCTTGGAACAATTTCAGGAGCATTTATTGGTGCAGCTTTTATTTTACTTTTTCCAGTTGTTCTAAATGCTATTGGTAACAATCTATTTCATGGTATGATTGATGCAACAATCATAAGTTCTATTGAACAAATAGTATTTGGTGGATTAATCATAACGCTAATGATTTTTGAGCCGCTTGGTTTTGCAAAATTATGGGAAACGATCAAATCAAAGTTCAGGCCAAAATCTCAAACATCATAATCTCAGTTATATTAGTTGCTGCAGTTATTTTGATTATTTTAAATTTTAGGCCACAAAAATCTGCTTTAGAGAAATGTGCAGATGGAGGAGTGTTATATATCTGGGGTGAGCAAAATGCGGCTTATAATAACAAAAGTTTTAAAGTTAAAATGGAGGACGATAATAACTTTAAGGACTTTCCTTACAAAAAACTTCATGAAATTTGTAGGCTAGGTAGTCAACAAAATCCTAAATTATTTGAAGAAAAGTGGGGAAAGTAATTTTAAAGACCTACAATTTTTCCATTAACATAATTAATACTCTCAGCTGATGGAATTTTAGGTAATCCTGGCATCGTCATAATACTTCCGCAAATCATTACAATAAATTCAGCGCCTGCTGAGAAACGAATTTCACGAATAGCAATGCTATGATTTGATGGGGCACCTCTTAACTTTGCATCTGTAGAGAAAGAACTTTGAGTTTTTGCAACACAAATAGGAAGATGACCATAACCTGAGTCTTGTAAGTTTTGGATTTGTAACTTTACCTTATCATCCATAGTTACTTCGCTTGCTCTATAAATCTTTTTTGCAACTTTATTAATTTTTTCAATTAAAGTATCTTTATCTTCATAAGCATACTGCATTTTCTGATTTGAATTTTCACTCATTTCGACAATATTTTTTGCAAGTTCAACAGCCCCTTTTCCTCCCTCGCCCCAATGGGAAGAAAGTACAGTTTTAACATTTAATTTTTTCATTCTTTCAAAAATTAAATTTATCTCAGCAGGAGTATCACTTACAAATTTATTAATAGAAACAATACAAGGTAGATTAAAAACCTTAGTCATATTTTCAACATGACGCTCTAAATTGACAAGTCCTTTATCAACTGCTGAAATATCTTCTTTTGTTAAATTCGTTAGCTCAGCGCCACCGTGATATTTAATTGCTCTAACAGTTGCAACGAGTACAGCTACAGAGGGTTGAAGATTAGATTTTCTACATTTTATATCTATAAATTTTTCAGCTCCTAAGTCTGCACCAAAGCCTGCTTCTGTTACAACGTAGTCTGCCATTTTTAATGCAGCTTTAGTTGCAATTAATGAATTACAACCATGCGCAATATTTGCAAAAGGACCACCATGAATGAAGGCTGGATTATTTTCTAAGGTTTGCACTAAATTGGGCGCAAGTGCATCTTTTAAAAGCACAGTCATAACTCCATCTGCTTTTAAATCTTTTGCACTAACAGGTCCGCCCTTATTATTATAAGCCACAACAATTTGACCTAGTCTTTTTTTAAATCTTCAATAGATGAAGACAAGCAAAAGATTGCCATAATTTCTGATGCAGCGACAATGTCAAAACCACCCTCATGTGGAAATCCTTCTTTTTTTCATTTACTCCTAAAGTAATTTTGCGAAGGGCACGGTCCGTCATATCAACTGCTCGTTTCCATTGAATAGTTTTGATATCAATTCCAAGTTCATTGCCGTGATAAATGTGATTATCCACCATGGCAGCTAGCAAATTATGAGCTGCAGCTATTGCAGCAAAATCACCAGTAAAATGTAAATTTATGTCTTCCATAGGAACGATTTGTGCAAGGCCACCGCCTGTTGCCCCGCCTTTCATTCCAAAGACTGGACCTAAAGAGGGTTCGCGTAAACAAATCATAGTTTTTTTCCTATATGATTTAAAGCATCACCTAAGCCAACGGTTGTTGTGGTTTTTCCTTCTCCTGCAGGTGTTGGACTAATGGCTGTTACTAAAATTAACTTTCCATCTTTTTGATTTTTTAATTTTTCTAAATATGAAAATGAAACTTTAGCTTTGTATCGACCGTAATTTTCAAGTTCATCTTCTGGAATACCCAAACGCTCTTTTGCCACATCGGCTATTTTTCTCATTTTGGCTTTTTGGGCTATTTCAATATCACTGAGCATTATTGGATTAATAATTTATAAATTTTTTTAAGATTATAGACATTAACTAGTTCTTTTCAAAACATATTAAAAAAACAATTAATACGTGTATGAGTTTTCTTTTCTATTAATTGGAAATTATATTTGGTATTAGACGAGTTCGATTTTTTTAATTATTTAAATTTTTTATTAAAAGTTATTCAGAATGATATTAGGGTCGGTTATTGATAGCGACATAAATGAAAAGAGAATTGCAATTTCTCCAGATACAATCAAAAAATATATTAATAATGGTTTTTCTGTTCAGTTAGAAAAAGATTTTGGAAAGAACTCAAATATTAATGATGCAGAACTACAAAAACTTGGAGCTAAAATTTTATCTAAAGATGAAGTTTATAAAACATCTGATATTATCGTAAAAATAAATTGTCCAAATGAAAACGAAATTTCTTCAATTAAAGAAGGGGCAATATTAATCGGTAGTTTCTTTCCGCATCTTAACAAAGATAAAATAAATAAACTTTTAAAAAAAACGTTAAAGTTTTTTCTTTAGAGCTTCTTCCAAGAATAACAAGAGCTCAGTCTATGGATATCTTATCTTCACAGGCAAATTTAGCAGGTTATAAAGCAGTGATAGATTCAGTTTATGAATTTAATAAAGCAGTACCAATGATGATGACTGCCGCTGGAACAATTACCCCAGCAAAATTTTTTATAATCGGAGCAGGGGTTGCGGGACTTCAAGCAATTGCAACTGCAAAAAGATTAGGTGGAGTTGTTTCTGCAACGGATGTTCGATCAGCTTCCAAAGAGCAGGTTGAAAGTTTAGGTGGTAAATTTGTATTTGTTGAAAGTTCAAAAAATTTAGAAACAAGCGGCGGCTATGCAAAAGAATTAGATGCAGAAGATAAAAAGAAACAAGAAGAGTTATTAAAAACTACTATAAAAAACCAAGACATTGTTATCTGCACAGCATTGATACCAGGCAAAAAAGCCCCAAGAATTGTTACTGAGGAGATGGTAAATTCAATGAAAAGTGGCTCGGTGATTTGTGATTTAGCTGTTGAACAAGGCGGAAACTCTGCATTTTCTGAGGCTGGAAAAATTTCCGTTGTAAATGGAGTTAAAATTATAGGTTATAAAAATGTTCCAAGCAGAATCTCAGAAAGCGCTTCTATTTTATTTGCAAAGAATATTTTAAATTTTTTAGAGATTATTTATGACAAAGCAGGAAAAAAATAAAATAGATGAAAATGATGAAATTATTAAAGCAGTTCTTGTTAACAAGGAGATTAATTAATGGAAATTGATCCAATTATTTTTAGATTTGCAATTTTTATTCTATCTATTTTTGTAGGCTATTACGTGGTGTGGAGTGTAACGCCCGCGTTACATACTCCATTGATGTCCGTCACTAATGCAATCTCTTCAGTTATAATTGTGGGTGCCTTAGTTGCGGTTGGCTTATCTCCAATTACTCAAGGATTTTTTGGAAAATTCCCAGGAATGCTAGGAATTTTACTAGCCTCTATAAATATTTTCGGCGGTTTCTTAGTAACGCAAAGAATGTTGAAAATGTACAAAAAAATAAAAAGAAATGATTTCAGCTAATATTACAGCATCTCTTTATCTTGTAACCGGCATATTATTTATTATGGCGCTGCGGGGTCTTTCTTCTCCTGAAACTTCAAGGACTGGAAATTTCCTTGGTATTTTAGGAATGGGGGTTGCAGTCATTGTCACTTTGCTATCGCTTGGTGACATAAATCAAATTAAAGAAAATATTTTATATATTATTACTCCAATCATTATTGGAGGATTAATTGGTGGAGTGATTGCATTTAGAGTATCGATGACAGCAATGCCTCAGCTTGTTGCAGGCTTTCACAGCTTAGTTGGTCTTTCAGCGGTATTAGTTGGAATTGTAGCATTTTATAATCCTTCATCCTTTGGAATTGGCCAAGTTGGAAATATTAAAATTTTATCTCTTGTTGAAATGTCCTTAGGTGTTGCAATAGGAGCTATTACATTTTCTGGTTCTTGCATTGCTTTTTTAAAACTTCAAGGATTAATGTCGGGAAATCCAATAGTATTTAAAGGACAACATATAATTAATTTATTTATTGGATTACTAATAGTTTTTTAATTTTTTATTTTACAAAAATACAATCTGAAAATTTATTCTGGGCAATCATTATCATCTCAACGCTTATTGGATTTTTAATCATCATTCCAATCGGTGGAGCCGATATGCCAGTTGTTGTATCCATGTTAAACTCTTATTCGGGTTGGGCAGCTGCAGGCATAGGTTTTACTTTAGAAAATATTGCTCTTATTATTACAGGTGCGTTAGTTGGATCATCAGGCGCAATTCTTTCTTACATCATGTGTAAGGGTATGAACCGATCATTGTTTAATGTTATTCTTGGAGGCTTTGGCGGCGATACTTCAGCTTCAACTGCTCAAAAAAATGCTAAACCAGTCAAACAAGGCGGAGCAGATGATGCAGCATTTTTGATGAAAAATGCATCTTCAGTTATTATTGTTCCAGGTTATGGAATGGCAGTTGCTCAAGCCCAACATGCGCTGCGAGAAATGGCAGATAAATTAAAAAAACTTGGGGTAAAAGTTTCCTACGCTATTCATCCAGTTGCTGGAAGAATGCCTGGTCATATGAACGTTTTATTGGCCGAGGCAAACGTTCCGTATGATGAAGTTTTTGAACTTGAAAATATCAATAATGATTTTTCAAATACAGACGTTTCATTTGTTATTGGTGCAAATGACGTTACAAATCCAGCGGCAAAAACAGACCCTACAAGTGCAATCTATGGAATGCCAATTTTAGATGTTGAAAAGTCTAAATCTGTATTATTTGTAAAAAGGGGAATGGCAGCAGGATATGCCGGAGTAGATAATGAGCTTTTTTATAGAGATAATACTTTAATGCTTTTCTCTGATGCGAAAAAGATGGTTGAAGAGATAATTAAAAATCTAGATTAATTAAATTATTCTCCCGTATTAATAAGTCCGCCTCGTTTTCTAGCTCCTTCAAAGGCAAACAAGAACACAAATACCGCCATCACTGCATACACTGCGTTCAATAATAAAGACTTGATGTAATAATCTACGTTAAAATTATTGTTAAATAAAATATCTCTCATTCCCTCAAACACATAAGTTTGCGGAAAGGATAATGAAAGCCATCTAATCCATTCAGGTAATGTTTCAACTGGATAATAAATTGCACTTAAAGGTGCTAAAGTAAAAATTGCACCCCATGCTAAACTCTCAGCTGAAACACCAAAGCGAATAATTGCTGCAATAATAAAGATTCCAAGTATCCAACCTGTGATTAGCAAACTTGAAAAAAATAACATCAAACTAAAACCCATTTGAAAAAGTGAAAAGGCATAAAGCGGTATGGCTAATAATGCAGCTGGAAGCATTGCAATAATTGTTCTTATAAAACTTATGGTCATAAGGGATAAAACCATCTCCAATGGTTTTAATGGGCTTACAAATAACTGCCCAAGATTTCTAGACCAAATTTCTTCAAGAAAAGATATTGAAAAACCTAACTGGCTTCTAAATAAAACATCCCACAATAAAACGCCTGCAATTAATACCCCACCGATTTGAATAATCGTGTCATTAGATGAGGCAATATATTTTGCAATAAGTCCCCATAATATCATTTGAAATGTTGGCCAATACATTAGCTCTAAGAGTCTTGGAAAAGAGGTTCTTATTAAATAAAAATATCTTAGTACCAGTGCAAAAATTCTACCTATTGATTTCATAAATTATCCTTACTTCTTGCAATTTTTAAAAATACATCCTCTAATTTTTTCTTTCCATATTTTTTTAAAAGACTTTCAGGTGATCCTTGATCAGTAATTTTTCCATTGCTCATCATAATGACACTATCGCAAAGTCTTGTAACTTCTTCCATGTTGTGACTTGCAAGAATGATAGCGGTGTTATGAGTTTTGACAAAATTTTTCAAAAAATGTTCTAATACGATCTGCAGTATCTGGATCTAATGAGGCTGTTGGTTCATCTAAAAATAATATCTCAGGATCATTAATGATTGCTTTACCAAGGGATACTCTGGTTTTTTGTCCTGAGGATAATTCACCCACTTTGATATCCAGTAAGTTTTCAAAGCCTAATTCTTTAGCTATACTATTAATTTTCTTATTTAAGTCGGCAACTCCATACAGCATCCCATAAACATATAGATTTTGTTTAACCGTTAATTTTTTGGTAAATCTACGTATGGAGATGAAAAATTAATTCTATTTAAAACTTTATATCTATTTTTTGTAATATCCGTATCAAGTATTTTTATGCTTCCAGAGGTTGGTGTTAGAAGCCCAAGCAGCATGGTGATCGTTGTTGATTTACCAGCACCATTAGCGCCTAAAATTCCCTTTATCTCACCTCTCTTTAAATCAAATGAAATACCTCTAACTGCATGATGATTAGAAAATTTTTTTGATAAATTTCTAACCTCAATTATATTCTCACTCATAATATGCTGCTCTTCTTAATCTTTCGTTAATTGCTTTGCCCAAATTTGTATTTGGAATTTTATTAACACTGATAGTTTTAAATTTTTTATTTTTAATTATTCTTAAGGTGTTAAAAAAATTTTTAGCGGCTTCTTTCAAATTTCCTTTTATACTTAAATTAAAAGTTTTGCGATCATTATGTTTTTTACTACCAAAAGTAATTAATGCTCCATCCACTGTTGCTTGCTCTCTATTCATGTAAATTGGAATACCAGGCGAGTAATGAAGACCAATTTGTCCAGGTGATTTAATGACTTTATTTTTTATATTAGAAAACTTTATTTTTAAAAATTTTTCAATAACATCAGAGGAAAGTCCTCCTTCTCTTAAAATTTTAGGATGACCAGTTAAGTCTATGACCGTAGACTCAACTCCTATTTTACATGCCCCTCCATCAATAATCATTTTTAAATTTTTTCCAAATTCATCAAAGACGTGATTGGGTGAGGTTGAGCTTAATGATTTTGACCGATTAGCACTTGGTGCGGCCAAAGGATATTTTAAAATACTTAATAATTTTATGATATTTTTTTCCTCTGGAATTCTCACAGCAAGGGTTTTAAGTTCATTATTTGCAATTTTTACTATTTTTGAATTAGATTTTTTTTTTAAGATATAAGTTAAAGGACCTGGTGAGAACTTTTTAACTAATTTTAGAAAATTTTTATTAATCACCACTTCTCTTTTTATATCTTCAATATTTTTAAAGTGAATAATTAATGGATTGTTACTTGGACGTTTTTTTAAAGCATATATTTTTTTATAGCCTTTGAGTTATAAGCATTAGCAGCAAGTCCATAGACGGTTTCAGTTGGCACTGCAACGAGGTCTCCTTTATCAAGGATTATCTTTGCTTTATGTAAATTATTGTTTGTAGGTTTATAAATATTTGAATAGATATTTTTCATTAATTAATTAATATAAAAGAGTATTTTTTAAAATTGATATTTATATGAAAAAATCTAACATTTCTCCAGATATTACCAAGTTATCTTTCGAAGAAGCTCTAGAGCAACTGGAAGAAATTGTAAGTAAGTTAGAAGATGGATCAATTAATCTTGAAGAGTCCATTGAAGAATATACTCGTGGTGTTCATCTTAAAAATCATTGCGAAACTAAATTAAAAGAGGCCACATTAAAAGTTGAACAAATTACAATTGATAAAGATGGTAAATTTTCAACTAAGGAATTTATTAAAAATTCCTAACAATGAAGGATACTGAGAAAA
>FUWD013189266.1_pt1 | contig 17766 bp, 18 predicted proteins | sample 1063281 | NCBI WGS metagenome assembly FUWD01 (sample SAMEA79048168, study PRJEB19326) | metagenome | biome: marine | reverse complement strand
GCCGAAATTGCACTCAGCATGATTGCGGAAGTTGTGGCCGCAAAACACGGGAAACTGTAGCTGTTATGTTTTTCTATGATAAACCTTAGTGTCCCTAGAAACAAAACGATTACGGAATAATCCATCCTTTGGAACGTTCGACAGCACGGTTCCAATTATTCATGTATTCTACCGCTTCATTTTTGGAAAGCTGCGGCGTAAATGTTTTTTCTTCCTGCCAGAGGCTCCGGATTTGTGCCTGATCTTTCCAGACACCGACTGCCAAACCGGCCAGAAATGCAGCACCCATTGCAGTAGTTTCAAGAACCTGTGGTCGTGTAACTTTAAGTCCTAATAAATCTGCCTGGAACTGACAAAGAAAATCATTGGCCGCGGCGCCTCCGTCAATCCGAAGTTCTTTGACTTCTGTTCCGGTATCGTTGGCAATACTGCTGAGAACTTCTGCAGACTGGTAAGCAATTGCTTCCAGTGAGGCTCGGACAATATGATTACGGTTTGTATCACGGGTAAGGCCGACAATGGTTCCACGTGCATAAGGATCCCAGTGCGGTGCCCCAAGACCGACAAAGGCAGGAACTACAAAAACACCCCCGGAATCTGAAACTGATTCGGCCATGGCCTGAGTTTCAGCAGCATCCTCAAAAAGCTGTAATCCGTCCCGGAGCCACTGCACCAGAGCACCGGCAATGAAAACGGATCCTTCGAGAGCGTAAGTTACTTCGTCGCCGATTTGCCAGGCAATGGTGGTCAGCAGTCCGTGTTTGGAATACACCAGTTCTGAACCGGTATTGGAAATCATGAAGCAGCCCGTACCGTAAGTATTTTTTGCCATTCCCGGTTCAAAACAGGCTTGACCAAAAAGGGCCGCCTGCTGGTCTCCCGCTACACCGGCAATAGGGGCTTCTCCTCCAAACAGTTCCGGATTTACCGTGGCAATCACACCGCTTGATGGTTTAACTTCCGGCAGAGTTTCACGGGGTATTCCAAAGCGGGCAAGAATTTCATCATCCCATGAACAGGCGTCGATATTGAATACCAGCGTCCTGGAGGCATTGCTGATTTCGGTTGCATGAACCTGTCCGCCTGTTAATTTCCAGATCAGCCAGGAATCAACTGTACCGAAACAGAGATCCCCCTTGTCTGCAAGTTTCCTCGCCTGCGGAACATTTTCCAGAATCCAGCGCATCTTGGTTCCGGAAAAATAAGGGTCCGTGACCAGGCCGGTTCTATTTTTTAAAATCCGGTCAAAACCTTCTGCCTTTAATTCCTCACAAAAATCAGCGGTACGTCTGCACTGCCAGTTGATCGCAGGACCAATTGCTTTTCCGGTATTTCTGTTCCAGGCAATCGTACTTTCCCGCTGATTGGTAATGCCGACTGCAGCAATGTCTTTCATTGACAGTTTAGCCTGCGCTAAAGCCGCCTCGATAGTTTGTCGCTGGCTGCTCCATATTTCTTCCGGAACCTGCTCAACCCAGCCGGATTGGGGATAATGACAGGCCAATGGAGCATTTGCTTGGGCAATAATTTTTCCGTTTTCATCAAACAGAATGGTACGGGAACTGGTGGTGCCCTGATCCAGAGCCATGATAATTTGTGACATATTTCCCCTCTATTAGGTTATGGAATTAAGGAGAACAATTGCCTGAGCCGCGATACCCTCTTCTCGGCCGATGAGACCCAGCCGTTCTGTTGTTGTTGCCTTGATGGAAACTTGTTCAGTCTTAATCTTGAGAGCAGTAGCAAGGTTTGCTCTCATTTTCATAAGATAGGGGGCCATTTTTGGTTTTTCTGCCATGATGATGCTGTCAAGATTTGTACATACAAAGCCCTTTTCCTCAGCTAAACGGTTTACGTGACTGAGAAGTTCCAGGCTGTTTGCACCTTTAAATTCTGCATCAGTGTCCGGAAAGTGCTGTCCGATGTCTCCCAGGGCAAGTGCACCTAAGACGGCATCCATGACGGCATGCACAAGTACATCTGCATCCGAGTGTCCTAGAAGACCTTTTTGATGAGGAATTTGAACACCTCCTATAATCAGCAGCTTATCCTCAGCAAGTGCGTGTACATCAAAACCAATTCCTGTTCTGTACATTCTTATACCAGATTATACCTGTTATGTATTTTTAACTCGTGAGTCATGAGTTCTCGTAAGATAATAATATTATTGACTACGACTTGTAATCTCGACAAAAGAGCAGGGTGCTGATATCTGCAAGATCCCTTGCATTCGTTCGGGGTGAAAACAACAAAACTAATGACTGTCGAGATATTTTTAAAAGAAAATTGATTATACCATCCTAAAAATTAAATAGAAATGTGCTTGACAATGTTTATAATTATATGCTAAAAAATATGGTTTAGCTTAATTATTTTTCCTGCAAAAAAGGGTGGCCTCAGATGGATTTCAAACAAGCAATTATTGAAAACGCATGGGGTGGTATCAGCGTGGATTATGGGATGCTGCACCTGCAGCTCGCTACACCTGCCGCGGTACTGATCATAATATTTATTATGATTTTTACACTTAATAAGCTTCTTTTTCAACCAATTATACGAACCCTGGATAATCGTAAAGAAGTTATTGTCAAAAGTCAAAAACGTGTTGGTCAGGTCGAAGGTGAAGTTGAACGTCTCAAGCAGGATTTTCAACAAAAACTGAATGAGGTCCGTACTGAAGTTCTCCATCTGCGAAATGTTGGACATGAAAAAGGGATGGCCTCAAGAGAGACCATGATCCTTGAGGAAAGAAAGACACTACAGGAAGAGTTTGAAAATAATTTTGATGAACTTTCTAAAGAAATAAAAGCTACCAAGACCAGTTTTGCAAAACTGAATAAAGAGTTATCTGCTGCGATCAGCAAGCAGCTGTTAAGCTGAAAAAAGTACTCTGTCAATGCATAACAAAATAAGCAATTCAGGCAATCACATTTGAACCACCGGAATTGTACGGGTGTTCCTCTCAGCCAGTATCACTTGTTGAAAACAATGATACAGTGAAAAAAATGATGCGACTTTTTATATTTGTACTGTTTGCCTCTTTCTGGAGCACTGCTCTCTACGCAACTGGAGGAGGCGATGTAGGTTCGCCTTTAATGGACTTTGTCTGGAAAACACTCAATGTTGCTGTACTTGTTGCCATCATTTACAAATTTGCCAGGAAACCTGTAGCATCAGCACTCAACAGTACTGCTCAGTCTGCAAAGCAAGTGGTTGACGATGCAAGAAGTGCTGAAGAAAGAATCACTTCCGAATTAAGTGGAATGCGTATTCAAATATCTGCCCTTGAAAAAGAGGCTGTTGAAATGGTGGCCTCTGCAAAAAAGGATGCTGAAAATGAAAAAGCTCGAATCATTGAAGAAGGCAGACAAGAGCTAGTCCGCATGAAGGAGCAGGCCCTATTTACCCTGGAACAAGAACGCAGAAAAGCAGAAGATGTTTTACGTAACTGGATTGCCGAAGAAAGTGTCAGGTTGGCTGAAGAAAAGTTAAAAAAGGAGATGAATCAAAAGCATCAGGCAAAAATGGTAAAAGATTATATGAATCAACTCAAACAGTCTGAAGGAGCCGCTTGAGCCAGGGAGTCATTGCACGGCGCTACGCCAAGGCCTTAATCAACTTGGCGGAAAAAGACCTTGAAATTACAGGGAATAGTTTGGCTGCAATAGCCGATGTTTATTCAAACTCCACAGAGTTAAGTGAAGTCCTTTCTGACACTAAAATTTCCTCACAGATCAAGCAGGATGTGCTGAAAAATATCCTGAAAAAAATAAAAGTTTCTAAACTTGTTGACACATTCATCCGCTACCTTTTAGCAAAGCGACGGATAGTATTGCTCCCAAATATTGAACGGGCTTTTAATTTGTTGTTACAAGAAAAACTTGGCCGTATTGAGGCCGGAATAACTGTGGCTCAAGAAATACCCGAAGTAACTGTTGGCAAATTGGAAAAAGCTATTTCGAGGTATTCCGGAAAAGAAGTCACAGTTAACATTACCATCGACCCTGCCATCATTGGCGGAATCGTGACGCGTATCGGTTCCGTAGTAATTGATGGGAGTATTCACACGCAGTTAAATCAGATTCGACAATCAATTATCAGAGGCTGAGCGGTTATGAAAATCCGGGCAGAAGAAATTAGTAAAATTATTCAACAGCAAGTTGAAAACTTTGACAAAAAAGCTACCAAATCAGAAGTTGGAACTGTTCTGGAAGTTGGAGACGGAATTGCCCGTGTTTATGGTTTGGACAATGTCCAGGCCGGCGAACTCGTGGAGTTTCCAGGGGAAATTACAGGTATGGCTCTAAACCTTCAAGAAGATAACGTGGGTGTTGTTATTTTTGGAAGCGACCGCACCATTAAAGAGGGTGACGAAGTCAAGCGAACGAAGCGGATTGCAGAAATTCCTGTGGGCGAAGGCCTGCTGGGAAGAGTTGTTGATCCTCTAGGAAAGCCTATTGACGGTAAAGGTCCAATTGCTACTAAAGAAACACGTTTGATTGAAACAATTGCTCCAGGCATTGTTGACAGAAAATCTGTGCATGAACCAATGCAAACCGGACTGAAAGCCATTGACTCAATGGTTCCAATCGGTCGTGGTCAGCGGGAATTAATTATTGGCGACAGACAGACTGGAAAAACAGCAATTGCCATTGACACCATCATTAATCAAAAAGGCGGTGATGTAATCTGCATCTATGTAGGAATCGGTCAGAAACGATCTACAATGGCTCAGATTGTTCAGAGACTGGAAAACGAAGGTGCAATGGAACACACCATTGTTGTTTCATCTACTGCTTCCGAACCTGCTCCATTACAGTTTTTAGCACCATACGCAGGTGTGAGCATCGGCGAATATTTTCGTGATAAGGGACAACACGTGCTCTGTGTTTATGATGATCTCTCAAAGCAGGCAGTTGCCTACCGCCAGCTTTCTTTGCTGTTGAGACGCCCGCCAGGACGTGAAGCATATCCGGGAGACGTTTTTTATCTTCACAGCCGTTTACTGGAACGATCCTGCAAATTGAGTGATGAACGCGGCGCAGGTTCTTTAACCGCCCTGCCAATTATTGAGACTCAGGCAGGAGACGTTTCTGCATATATTCCAACTAACGTAATTTCAATTACAGATGGACAAATTTTTCTGAGCACCGATCTTTTCAACTCAGGAATCCGACCTGCGATTAACGTTGGTTTGTCGGTTTCCCGTGTTGGTGGTGCAGCCCAGGTGAAGGCTATGAAACAAGTTGCCGGAACTTTACGTCTGGACCTGGCCCAGTACAGAGAAAAAGAAGCCTTTGCCCAGTTTGGGAGTGACCTGGATCAGGCTACACAACGACAGCTGGCACGGGGACAGCGCTTGGTGGAAATCCTCAAGCAGCCACAATACAAACCAATGCCCTGGGTGGATCAGGTTCTTTCAATTTTTGCTGCAACCAACGGGTTTTTAGATGATCAGCCGATAAGTGCCTTGAGTAAATTTGAGACTGAGTTCCTGACTTTTATCAAAACCAATAAAGCTGATTTACGTAAATCAATTGAGAAGGCAAATAAAATTGATGACTCTGCTGAAGCTGAACTGAAGTCTGCTTTGGATGAATTTACCCAGGCTTTTTCGGCCTAAAACACCGTGTATTAATTTTAGATGGCCAGCTTAAAGGATATACGTAAACGCATTGACAGCGTAAAAAGAACGCAGAAAACTACCAGTGCCATGAAAATGGTTTCTGCTGCAAAACTGAGACGCTCAGAAAATGCCGTTCGGGAAGCAACACCTTATGCAAATAAACTGAAGAGTGTTGTTTCTTCGCTCAGCACACGTTTCGACGGTAAGGAGCAGGACACTGGCTTTGGGCTTCTTTTCCGTAATACCGGCGGGAAACGTACCGGTGTTATTTTAATTACAAGTGACCGAGGTCTCTGTGGCGGTTTCAACTCAAATCTCTCTAAAGCTTTAGCCCAGCAGCTTGGAGACGAAGAAGTTGAGTGCGCTGATTTTGTGATCCTTGGACGCAAGGGAAACGACTTTTTCAAACGGACATCTCACAATATTCTGGCTAATCATACTGGGACTTCTCCGGAAAAACAGTTGGTTCTTGTACGTGATATTGTGAGTGAATTTACCAGTCGTTTTGAAGCCGGCGAGTTAGATCAGGTCATTCTTGCATACAATCATTATGTGAGTGTGATTGCCCAGGTTCCTGTTATTGAACAACTCTTGCCAATAAGGGCTCCTGAAGCAGAAATAACAGATGAGCGTGATATAATTTTTGAACCATCTCCGCAAGATATTTTAGAAACGCTGCTAAAAAAATATGTTCAGAATCAGGTATATGTCTCCTGGCTTGATACAATCGCCGGAGAACATGCTGCGCGTATGACATCAATGGATGCAGCAACCAAGAATGCCGGAGAAATGATTGAAAAATTACAATTACATTATAATCGAAGCAGACAGGCGGCGATCACAAGAGAGTTGATCGAAATTATAAGCGGCGCAGAAAGTTTATAAAGTTGAAAATAATTATCCACCAAACTAAAACAAAGAGGGAACAATGAACACAGGTAAGATCGTCCAGGTGATGGGACCCGTCGTTGACGTGGCATTTGAATCCGGAGACCTCCCTGAAATTTTCACAGCACTTGAAATTCAGCCAAAAGAGGGTGTACGAATTATCTGCGAGGTGCAACAGCATCTTGGAGAAAGTACTGTACGTACTGTTTCAATGGGATCAACCGACGGTCTTTCCCGTGGAATGGACGTGAAGGATTTGGGTGAAACAATTACTACACCTGTTGGGAAAGCAGTGCTGGGACGGATCATTAATGTAACAGGCGATCCAGTAGACGAAGCCGGTCCGATTAAGACAGATGTACGCTGGTCAATTCACCGCGATGCTCCTACATTTGATGAACAGAAAACTGAAGCACAAATGCTCGTAACTGGAGTCAAAGTGATGGACCTTCTCTGTCCCTTCCTCAAAGGTGGTAAAATCGGTTTGTTCGGTGGTGCAGGAGTTGGTAAAACTGTGGTGATCATGGAACTCATCCGCAACATTGCCGCAGAGCATGGTGGATTTTCTGTTTTTGCAGGAGTTGGTGAACGTACACGAGAGGGGAATGATCTCTGGAACGAAATGAAAGATTCCGGTGTGCTGGACAAAACCAGCCTTGTTTACGGACAAATGAATGAACCTCCCGGGGCACGTGCGCGTGTAGGATTGACAGGTTTGACTGTTGCAGAATATTTCCGTGACGAAGAAGGTGTAGATGTGTTAATGTTCATCGACAATATTTTCCGCTTTACACAGGCAGGTTCAGAAGTTTCCGCATTGCTTGGTCGTATTCCTTCTGCAGTGGGTTACCAGCCTACTCTTTCCACAGAAATGGGGAATTTGCAGGAGCGGATTACGTCAACCAGTAAAGGTTCTATTACTTCTGTACAGGCAGTTTATGTTCCTGCAGATGACTTGACTGACCCTGCACCTGCAACGACATTTTCGCACCTGGACGCAACCGTCGTTTTAAGCCGTGCGATTACTGAACTTGGAATTTACCCTGCAGTTGATCCTCTTGATTCTACTTCACGGATTCTTGCAGCGGATATTGTTGGCGAAGAGCACTATAAAGTTGCACACGAAGTGCAAATATTGCTTCAGCGCTACAAAGATTTGCAGGACATTATTGCAATTCTCGGCATGGATGAATTATCTGAAGAAGACAAAGCAGTTGTCAGTCGTGCCCGAAAAGTACAAAGATTTTTATCGCAGCCTTTCTTTGTTGCAGAAACATTTACCGGAACCGCTGGAGAGTATGTTGACATAAAAGACACAATCCGGGGGTTCAAGGAAATTCTTGAAGGAAAACATGATGAACTTCCAGAACAGGCTTTCTACATGGTTGGTGGAATTGAACAAGTGCTGGAAAAAGCCAAAAAAATGAGTAACTGATGTCCGAACAACTTAATCTTGAAGTAGTAACACCTAATCGTACAGTCCTGGTTGAGGATGTAGAATCAGTGACTTTACCTGGTATCGAAGGTGAATTGGGTATTCTGCCTGAACATATCCCTCTACTGACTACACTTGATACTGGAATTATGTCTTATAAAAGCAGCAGTGGAAAGACACAAGCAATTGCTGTTCACTGGGGCTATGCTCAGGTTGAAGGAAACAGTGTGAGAGTCCTGGCAGAATTGGCTGAAACTGCAGATGAAATTGACATAGAGCGTGCAAAAGATGCAGAAAAAAAGCAAAGGACATTCTGATCTCAGGTGCTCCTACAACTTCAAGTTGGGAGGAAGAGGAAAGTCGGCAGAATAAATATGAAAGCAAACTGAAACGCTCAATTGTACGTCAAAAAGTAGCTCAATTTCTTTAAGCTACGCAGCCTTGATTCCGGTTTTGATTAATGTTCATGAACTCTGAATCTTAGTTGCCAATACTTTCCGAAATTTCTTCTGCTCATTGTTAAATAACTAAATTCTTCAGTCAGGTCCCGCCACAGCATTCAAGGTTAAAAAGTCGGCTTACTTCAAGTGTAAAATATTAATATCTCCCATTCCTGTGCACTATTATTTTGTGCAAAAACCAGGCTTTCGCCGGTCAATAATTCATCTTCCAATAAAAGAATCCTTGCTGTCATAATTCTTGCAGGATGTATATAAAGGCCTTTTACAAACCTCATTCAGATTTTTCTGATATAAAAAAGTAATGCTGGAAGACAAAACAATGACAAGACCGGTCCTCAGGAGTTTTCAGGAAAATTTAATCCAGAGACTCGGACCAGACGAAGGAAGAGCGCTTGATGTACTTGGTAAGGACTTTTTTTATCTGGTAGATCAGCTTGCAACTAAACTTTTTGAACAACATGAAAAAGACGCTCCTCTGTTAGATTTGAGTGAATCAGAATTCCCCTGGGAACTTCAGGTTTTCGCAAATCAATTTTTACGAGAATGTGCTCAATCTTCCCGGCAGTTGACTCATTTTTGTCAGGGTTTAAGAAAAAAACTTGAGGATTCAGAGTTTGACCAGGAGTTCTGGAAAATACTTGATGAAGCATACCAGCATCATTTTTACGTTACAGACAGTAAAAAGCATTATCTTGTCTGAGTAAAATATTAATCACCTCATGCCTCCAGATTCCAAAGAAATTTCAAAAGAAAACGATCCCTTAACTATAACCAGACCAACTACCTGGACTGAATCATGGATGGCCTCTCCCGGCCCCGTAACTGTTGCAGAACATCTAAATTTGTTTATTAAAGGTTTGGGAATGGGTACTGCTGATATTGTTCCGGGAGTTTCCGGAGGAACTATTGCATTTATAACTGGTATTTATCACAGCCTACTGACAGCAATTTCCTCAATTAATGGCAAATTATTCCGGCAAGCACTCCGACTGCGTTTCAAAGAAGCATTGGCAGAACTCCATCTGCGTTTCCTGATCACACTGGTTTCAGGAATTGCGGTTGCCTTAATCAGTACTGCACACCTGATGCACTACCTGCTGACAGAACATCCGGTACCTACGTGGTCCATCTTTTTTGGTTTGATCACTGCTTCAATTTTGGTGGTAGGCCATTCTATCAATAATCGTGTTACCAGTTTCCCTGCCTTAGCTTTAGGGACTCTGCTGGCCTACGGAATTACCGGGCTGATTCCACTGCATACTCCGGAAGAACCATGGTATATATTTTTCAGCGGAATGATTGCAATTTGTGCCATGATTCTTCCAGGATTGAGTGGTTCATTCATTCTGCTGATTTTAGGAAAATATGTTTTTATCACAGCAGCTTTAAGGAATCCGTTCGCCCAGGATAATCTGGGAATTATCCTCATTTTCATTGCCGGATGCATAATCGGAATTTTAGGATTTTCACGTTTTTTACGCTACGGACTTGAGCGCTGGCACGATTTCACATTAGCCCTCCTCACCGGCTTCATGATTGGTGCAATGCGGAAAGTCTGGCCCTGGAAAATTACTTTGGAAAGTCAAATAATCCGGGGTAAAGAACATGTTCTCCTGGAAGAAAACGTCTGGCCGTTAGTCAATACGGAATTATGGATCTCAATTCTACTGATGGGAGTCGGTTTCGCAGCAGTTATGTTTTTGGATAAAATTTCCAAAAACCGTGCAGGAGGACTAAACTGTTTCCTCCAAATCTTTTAGCAAGATCCGCAGAGAGTCCAGCAGAACTTCACGCATTTCAGCCTGTTCCACAGGTTTTTCGCAAGCAACAAAACTATCACAGTAATGCGAAATTGTTTGCAGAGACTCATGAATTTTGGCTGGAGTCATCCGGAATTTATTCACTGAATTTTCTCTTTCAGGATTTACATCTTCCAGCTCCAGCTGCTCCAGGGCCTGTCTTTCACGTACCCGCTTCAGTGTCTCCCGCAGTTCTCTGATACTCGGGGCAGACTTTTCTCCTCGCGCTTCCTGCCAAATCTCTTCACGTTCTTCCGGAGTTTTACAACTGCTCAAAAGATATGCTCCGGAAGCAGTGTACCGTCCGATCTGTTCCGGATTTGCTGAATAAACATCTGCCACCTTTCGGCACTGCATAGCAGAAGAGTAGGGCATATTAATATTTTCTGTATACCAGGATCTTATTTGCTCTGTTTTGAGTTTAGATTCCTTGAGCAGAGAATGCAGCGAAATTAAATGCAACCCAAGTAAAAAATAATCATCAGCAATATTTTCAATAAATTTATTTATCCGGCTTACCACCTTCTGCACCTGAGGAGAACTTTTTTCGGTAGAATCCTCTACAGTGTCCAAGTTTAACTCCGGAAGGAAAAAATCGGTTTTGATCCGTCCAACCGGCAGAGTTGAACTTGCCGGAATCGATTTAGGATCCTGTGCACCTTCCTGTCGAATTTCACGTTGTGAATTTAAATTAATTTTTAGTGCTTTTGACATGATAATTTAGAATCAGAAGGCCTGGTTTTAACCTGATTTACGTTCATCAAGACCGCAGGAATAATCTTTTAGAATATCCAATAGAAAATTAAAGCAGATGAACTTGTAGAAAGTCAATAATCACAGAGAATCCTTCTGTCTCTCGATGATCCGACGCATTATTTCCTTGCAAAGCTGGTCGTACATTTCTGCTCCGCGGGTGCGACCCTTCCTGTAATCAAAAATATTTTGCTGAAATGCAGGTGCTTCCTGAATGGAAACAGATTCTTCAATCACCCGTTTAAACAGCAAATTCGACCACCTTTCCCGAAGTCCTTCAGTTATTGTTTGCGAAAGGTTTGTCCTTGGTTGAGAGCGGGTAATTGCAATTCCAAGTACTTCTGCTTTGCATTGACCCAGCTTGCTTTCCTTGAATTCATCAATATAGGACATGATTTGATCACAACCACTAAACCCAAGATAATCTGTTACTACCGGAACAATTACATAGTCAACATACATCAAAATATTGCGGCTGACTTCACTCCAACTGGGTGCCGTATCTATGATCACTATTTTATGATTGATTGATGACAGCAGGTTTTTGAAGAGTGCATCTTTGAAACGGGTTTGATTTAGATAACTTGAGGCCTCCACCATTGCCTCCCCCCCAGATGGGAAAAATGACAGGTGCCGTTCCAGTTGAATAAACTCAAAGTTACTGACTCTTCCCAAGATTACATTAGCCAGATTACAATGATGGTCACGTTTGAAAGTGGTGGTGACATTTGCCTGAATATCCGAATCAATCAAGAGTACTTCGCGTCTGGCTTTGGCAATACGGGATGCTAAATTGATGGCAAGAGTTGTCTTGGCCTGGCCGCCTTTCATGGTCATGACAGCAATTTTGATACTCACACCTCCTCTATTTTTCTCATTCAAATTAGACGAAAAAACCGCTAAAACGGTTATTAAAATCTATCATGCCTCCGATACAGAACACAAGACATGAAAAAGCGACGGGCCTCTGCAAAGCTTTCCGGTAAACTTGTACTTTTAGTCGGTTAGTTTCAAACAGAAAAAGGCTGAGGTACATACATTTCGCAGGCAGGTGGGAGCCATATTCCCTGAATTTGTAAAAGACGCAGACGATACAAATATGCTGCACCAGTCATAATGTGCCAGGCCACTTCCACCGTTTTCCGGTTAGATACTTCTTCCAAATATGAGCCCTTAACCCAATAATTGAATGCACCCATTGCCGGACCGGCCCAAATTTGATAATCAGCCTCACGTCCTTGCTCACCGGAGTTTGACCAGCGGGAAGACAAACCTAGATACCAGCGAAAAATCAGGGCCATTTTACGCTTAGGGTTATTCTTCACCCGTTCAATTTGATGAGGATCCCTGGCATTGAAATGCTCCTCCGTTTGCCTCCAGATTTCATCAATTGAACTCCGGAATACCTGCTGCTCCAGTTTTTCACGCTCCTCTTGCGGAATTGCTTCGATGCTTTCATAGTTTTTATATAGTTCATACAGTTTTTTTGCTCTCATTGGAAACATGGTACCACGCTTAAGTACCTGTAATTCCACACCCATTTCAAACATATCCGCTGCCGGAGCCATTATTACATCTGTCATTTCTGCCTGGGCTAAAAGGCTTTTACTGTGCGCGGAGGCGGCAGCTTCCACACAGGACTGGTTGACTGAACCAGTCACTACATAAGCTGCACCCATCATAAAGGCGGCCAGGGCAGAAGCCGGATTTCCAATTCCACCCGCAGCTCCTACGCGAATTGGCTGGTTATAACCGAATTTTGCCTGTATTTGTTCTCGCAATGCTAAAATTGTCGGAAGAAGTAAAATCAGCGGACGGTTATCTGTATGTCCTCCAGAATCAGCTTCAACAGTGATGTCGTCTGCCATGGGAATATTTGCTGCAAGGCGAGCCTGTTCTTCCGTGATACTTCCCTCTGAAAGTAATTGTTGAAGAATTGTTGCCGGTGCAGGCATCATAAATTTTGAAGCAACTTCTGTCCGTGATATTTTAGCAATAACCCTGTTTCCAATCTCAACCTGATTTTGTGCGTTGAGACGTAAACCAGCAGCCCGGTAACGCACAATATTTGGTGTCAGCCCGAGAAATGCCGAAGCCTCTACTGTTGTCACGCCATACTTTAAAAATAAATCAACTGCTCCGCGTTCTATGGCATCTTCGCTGGGACTATGGATAAGATTGAAGGCATATGGCCCATTTGGTAAAGCCTGCTGAATTTTGTTGATTGCTTCTTCAATACGGGGCGGCACCAGGCCTGCAGCTCCAAAACTGCTTAGTAATCCTACTTTTCCGGAGGCAATTACCAGCTCCTCTGAAGCAATACCATTAGCCATCGCTCCGGTCATGTACGCCATGTTAATACCGTAAGCCCGCATAAATTCCGGGTCACCCAACTGCCCCACATGCAGAGGTTCCACATGTGATAAAAGTGACATCGAAGTGCCGGCTACAGAGCCTTTCAGGTCTTCAGCAAGGCAAACACCAACAGCCCCTCCATTTTGTACAACATATAATGCCTGGTCCAAACGTAGCAATTTGCTGCGGATATCTGACTCAGCAAAAGCAACCTTTTGAGGATCAATTGATGCTTGTTCGTTGTTTGTTGAAAGGTTGGAAGTGAGGCGAATTTGACTCATATTATATTATTGTACATAATTAAATTTGATTATCGATCAATTTTCAAAACTGCCATAAATGCTTCCTGTGGAACTTCTACCGAACCTACCCGCTTCATTCGTTTTTTCCCGGCCTTTTGTTTTTCCAGTAGTTTCCTCTTGCGGGTAATATCACCACCATAACATTTTGCAGTTACATCTTTGCGCATCGCACCCTGAGTTTCACGTGCAATTATTTTTGCACCTATTGCTGCCTGTATTGCAACTTCATACATTTGTTTTGGAATAAACTCTTTTATTTTTTTTGCCAGTGCACGTCCACGGTAGGGGGCCTTATCTCGAGGTACGATTAATGACAAAGCATCAACTATTTCACCATTCAGCAAAATATCTAATTTAACTAATGAACCTCTGCGAAATTCAATCAAATCATAATCAAAAGAAGCATAACCTTTTGAGATAGATTTTAGCTGATCATAAAAATCCAGGACAATTTCATTTAATGGAAGTTCATATTCAAGCATCACTCGATTCGGTGAAGGATACTCCATGTTGGTCTGCACACCGCGCCGATCCTGGGCAAGTTTCATAATTCCGCCTACATAATCCTCCGGAGTCAGGACGCGCCCTCGAATATACGGTTCTTCGATAAATTCAATCTCAACTGGTGACGGCAATTTAGATGGATTATCCACCCGGATAACTCCACCTTTTCTGAGATGAACCTGATAAACAACACTTGGAGCAGTGGTGATAAGTTCCAAATCAAATTCCCGTTCCAGACGTTCTTGAGTAATCTCCATATGCAGTAGTCCCAGAAAACCGCAGCGAAAACCGAAACCAAGTGCCGCAGAAGTTTCTAATTCATAACTCAATGAAGAATCATTCAGAGCCAGTTTACGCAAAGCTTCTTTAAGTTCTTCATATTGTTCTCCTTCCACCGGAAAGATGCCGCTAAACACCATCGGCTTTGCTTCTGCATAACCAGCAAGCGCTTCTTGACTGGGATTTTCTGCAGTTGTGACAGTATCTCCAATTCTCGTGTGTCCAATCGTCTTGATGGAGGCACTTAAAAAACCGACTTCCCCCAACCCAAGTTCAGAGCACTCCTCACGAAAAGGAGTAAATACTCCCAACTGAACTACCTCAAACTCTTTAGCAGTTGCCATAAAGCGAATTTTATCACCAACCCGCACTTTACCATCTATAATCCGGATCATTATGACAATTCCAAGATAGGAATCAAACCATGAATCGAAAATCAATGCCCTCAATGGCGCGTCTGAATTGCCTGCTGGAGGCGGCACAAAATCCACTACCTGCTGGAGGACTTCCTGAATGCCAATTCCCTGTTTAGCACTTACTCTGACAGCAATGCTGGTATCCAAGCCTATAAGCTCTTCAACTTCTTGACAAACTCTTTCCGGTTCTGCTGTAGGCAGATCAATTTTGTTCAATACTGGCAGTACCTCCAAATCGTTTTCAATGGCCATATAAACATTGGCCAAGGTCTGCGCCTCCACGCCCTGTGCTGCATCAACAACCAGTAATGCTCCTTCACATGCTGCCAAAGACCGGGAGACTTCATAAGTAAAATCAACATGTCCGGGAGTATCAATCAGGTTCAGGACATATTCTTTTCCGTCTTCTGCCAGGTAATTCAAGCGCACACTCTGCGACTTTACTGTAATCCCACGCTCACGCTCAATATCCATGTTATCCAGCAATTGCTCTTGCGCTTCACGTTCTGAAACTGCACCTGTCTCTTTCATTAAACAGTCAGCCAAGGTGGATTTTCCGTGATCGATATGAGCAATAATTGAGAAGTTCCGGATAAGGCTGGGATCAGGTGTTGTTTTCTTCATATATTATTATACAAATTTTAATATTACCATCCAGTGAGGACATGATGATTTTCCAATTGTTTAATAGTTCGCAACTCTGCTGACTGATTGACAGTTTTCGATGTGCAGACAATCGAAAGTCATAATAAATTATTATATTTCTGCTTGAAATAGTGACAAACCTTAGATATAAAATGACACACTTGTATCAAAATATCGAGTCCAGACTGCTTTCTGCATTAGTTTAAGAAGCATTACATACAGGATTGAAAAAGAGTATTCTGGTTTTCAAGTTGGGCTGAATCTGTTATTGTTTTGTTAAAGATTCACGAAATCTCTCAATCTGAAAATGTCTGATAGCAACAGCAAACTTACACCAGAAACATTCAAATTTCGCCACCGCCTTGAATTTACCCTTTTCAACAGCTTAAAACGTTGGGGCAAAGGTGCATCAAAAAAAACGCGGCGGCGTGGTACAATACTGCTTGATGGCTTACTTTATCATGGTTTGCGCATTTGCAGGAGTATAGTCGCAATCAATCTGGAGCTCGCTTTTCCAAAATTCTCAACTGTAGAACGGAAACAAATTGCACGTGCAAACTACCGATGGTTTGCCCGTTTTTGTATGGATGTTTTGCACATGGATGCTTGGAAAGGTCGTACCTCAGAAATCGCAAAATGTCATAATCTGGAAATACTGGATCAAGCTTTATCAGAAAAAAAGGGTGTGCTTCTGATCAGCGGACACTTTGGCAATTGGGAAATGATCCCACCGCCCTGGCTGAACTGGGGTACCCCGTTACCATGTATGTTGGTCGGCAAACCAATCCGCTTACCAACGAACTTCAAAATACTGCACGTGCCAATTTTGGAGTTGAAACTATTGATAAAGGTAAAAGAGCCACTCTGCAAATGGGGAGAGCACTTGCGGCAAATAAAATCATTGCAATGCTGATCGATCAAAACGACAATAAATCTGATCTTTTTGTAAACTTTTTTGAAAAACTTGCTTCCTCCAGCAAAGGAACAGCCGCCTTTCATTTGTTGCGGAAAAGTCCGGTTGTACTAGTAACATGCCCTTATGTTGGTGATCATTTAGAAATATCATTTCAGCGCATTACTTTTGATCTTTCTGGAGAACAGGAAGAGGACATTCTTGCGGTAACCCAAAAAATCACTTCTGCTTTAGAAAATGTGATCCGCAAATATCCTGAACAATACTTCTGGATGCATCGACGTTGGCGTGCCCGTCCCCCAGAAGATTCAGAACGAATTTATTAAAATCAACTTTAAAAGAACAAAACATATTTTATGTCTATCCGAAAACTTACCGTCAAAACTGAAAACTGGAGTGAGGAACCTTTTGCAATTTCAAGAGGAAGTGACGATAATTTCGATGCAGTTGTCGTTGAATTGGAACAAAACGGCTGCAGAGGATGGGGTGAAGCCACTCCGACTGAACACTACCAAGAGTCTGTCTCTCAGTCAGAAATGCTGATTGAAAATATTCGAAGCCAACTGGAAAACGGTTTAAGCCGCACAGAACTGCAGCAAACTATGCCAAAAGGCGCGGCCAGGAATGCAGTGGATTGCGCACTCTGGGATTTGGAAGCAAAACTTGCCGGAAAAAGGGTCTGGGAACTGCCGGAAATTTTTCTGCATTTGGGAAAAGAAACTCTTTCGGAACCAGAAAACGTAACAACTGTGTATTCGCTCGGTGTAGATACCCCGGAAAAAATGGGTGACGTCGCGCTGAAAAATGCCCAAAGACCAATTTTAAAAATAAAACTCACCGGCGAAGGCGACTTGGAACGACTGGAAGCAATTAGAAAAAATGCTCCGGAAACACGTTTGGTGGTTGATGCGAATGAGGCTTGGACTCCGGAACATTTTAATCGTTATGTTCCAGAATTAAAGCAGCTTGGAGTAGAAATGATTGAACAGCCTTTTCCCGCAGATAACGACAATGTTTTGAAAACACTGGACCATCCCATTCCGGTCTGTGCCGATGAATCCTGTCACGACACCGCTGACCTTGATCGTTTAGTGGGACTCTATGAATTCGTTAATATTAAACTGGATAAAACCGGAGGACTCACCGAAGCGCTGAGTTTGCAGACCGCGGCTGAAAATAAGGGCTTTCGGACAATGGTGGGCTGCATGTCTGCAACTTCACTGGGAATCGCACCGGCATTTTTAATTGCTCAGCGAGCAAAAATTGTTGACCTTGATGCACCGTTATATCTTTATAAAGACAGGCCTTTTCCGCTTAAATATGACGGCAGTATTGTTCACCCTCCATCACCGGAATTGTGGGGATAACAAGTTAATTTGAGTATCTTTCA
>FUWD012860336.1_pt1 | contig 17771 bp, 16 predicted proteins | sample 1063281 | NCBI WGS metagenome assembly FUWD01 (sample SAMEA79048168, study PRJEB19326) | metagenome | biome: marine | reverse complement strand
TGTTTCTTCTCAAGTTTGTAAAGGCACCTTTAATGGGTGCCTTTTTTGTTCCAAAGCTCTCCAAGTCTACCTCCTCTTGCGGAGATGGGGGGGGGATTATTCACATCAACCCACAAAAGATCGCACCGTCTGGTCGGCGGATGAAAGGTATGAACCGCCAAACAGGTTGTAGTGGTTGAGCAGGTGGTACAGGTTGTAAATTTCCTTGCGTTGAGTGTAACCGGGGTTGAGCGGAAAAGCTTCGTGATAGGCGCTGTAAAATTCCTGCGGCAGTCGTCCGAACATTTCGGTCATGGCGAGGTCGGCTTCTCGGGGTCCAAAATAGACCGCCGGGTCGAATATGCAGGGCACCTGATCCTGACTGGAAAAGTAGTTTCCCGACCATAAATCGCCGTGGAGCAAAGCGGGTTTTTCATTCGTGAAGTCGAGCAAGGTTTCCAATTTGTTGCAGAGTCGGTCTAATCGACGATCCACATCTGTGGGCAGGCCCCGTGTTTTTCTTGCCAGCTCCTGCTGGAAACGGATGCGGTGGTCACGAAAGAAAATGATGCCGTCTGATTCGGCATCATTTTTCTGAACCGTGCTTCCTATGTAGTTGTCATGGTCGAGACCATATTGCCCTTGAGTTTCGCGATGCATTCCAGCAAGTGCCCGCGCAAAGCGGACTGGGAATTGGCTATCGGAGGATGAAGATTCTATATATTCAATCAGCAGGTATTTTGGGTTGGGCCCCGAAGAAACCCCCAGCGCACGCGGTGTTCGTGGACCGTTTTTGGCTTTTCCCAGCAAGTGGAGCCCCTTGGCTTCGGCAGTAAAGAAATTTTCGGGAGGAGAAGAGTTGTGTTTTAAGAATACACGTTCCCCATTGGACAGGGATAGAACTTGGGTTTGGTTGATGCATCCGCCGCCAGTGGATTTTGCGGTTTTGATTCGAACATTTGCGCCGTAAATGGGTTCTAATAATTGTTTCAGGCTTTTATTCATGAAGAGTCCAGGAGGTTCGCCTTGATATAGTCCAGAAGCGGGGGACAGGTTCGCTCCACCATTTGATAGACCGCCTCGAATCCTTTCGCCCCGCCGTAGTAGGGGTCGGGAACATTCAGGTCGTCGTTGCTCTCAGGGTCAAAGGACCGAAAGAGCATTAGCTTGCCCTCAGGGAGGTTTCTGGGAGCGATTTCTTCCAGGTTGGAGAGGTTACTTTCGTCCATCGCCAGCACCAGATCAAAGCGGCTAAAATCCTTACGTTGGAACTGTCGAGCCCGGCTTCTAAGTTGAATGCCTTTGGATTGGGCGGTCTGGCGCATCCGCTGATCGGGGAGATCGCCCACATGCCAGGCGCTGGTCCCGGCGGAGGATATGATGATTTTGTGACCCAGTTTCTCACGTTTTACCAGATCTTGAAATAATCCCTGGGCCAGGGGGGACCGGCAGATGTTGCCCAGACACACAAAACTGATTTCAACGGTTTCACTCATCTCTGCGATTGATTTAGAGCTGGATTATGTTTAAGATAACCCCATTCAGATCGGCCTATTGGACTATTTTAGGTACAATTTGTCGGTCATTCAACTCAAATTAACCTGATTCAAAAAACAGGAGCTTCCGTTGATTCCTAGATATTCCCTTCCCGAACTGGCCAAAATCTGGGAGCCAGAGAACAAGTTCAACATCTGGCTTAAAATAGAAATTCTGGCCTGTGAGGCATTGGCAAAAAGACGGGAAATTCCCGCATCGGCAGTCGCCGAAATAAAAAAGAAAGCAAAATTCGATATCGCTCGCATCGATGAAATCGAAAAAGAAGTCAAGCATGATGTCATAGCGTTCCTCACCTGCGTTGCGGAAAATGTGGGAGAAGCCAACCGCTACATGCACCTTGGGCTCACCTCCTCAGATGTTCTCGACACAACACTGGCGGTGCAGTTGAAGGAATCGGCCCGGTTGATTCTCAAGGAACTCACCGCTTTCAGAGACGCAGTCAAGGAACAGGCGATTCGTCATAAAGATGTACCGGCCATTGGGCGGTCGCATGGCATCCACGGCGAGCCGCTCACGTTCGGACTGAAACTCGCGGTCTGGTATGAGGAAACCTGCCGGAACATAGAAAGGTTGAAACGCGCGCGCGACCGGATCGCATACGGTCAGATTTCGGGAGCGGTGGGAACCTTTTCCAGTATTGACCCGGCGGTTGAGGAATATGTGTGCAAGAAACTCGGGCTCAAGCCCGCGCCTGTTTCAACGCAGATCATCCAGCGCGACCGACATGCGGAATTCTTCACAACACTGGCGATCATCGCGGGATCCATTGACAAGTTTGCCACCGAAGTACGGCACCTGCAACGAACGGAAGTGCTGGAGGCGGAAGAATTTTTTTCCAAAGGACAAAAGGGGTCTTCCGCCATGCCGCATAAACGGAACCCCATCATCTCCGAACAAATGTGCGGATTGGCCCGTGTGGTACGCGCTAACGCGATGGCGGCGATGGAAAACGTTCCCTTGTGGCACGAACGGGATATCAGCCACTCTTCGGTAGAAAGGGTGATCGGGCCCGACAGCACAATCCTCGTGCATTACATGTTGAGGCGGATGACCGGGCTGGTAAAAAAAATGCTCGTTTATCCAAAGAATATGAAAAAGAATATGGAACTCACCGGCGGACTTTACTATTCTCAGTCGGTTTTGCTGGCGCTGGTTCGCAAAGGGGTAACGCGGGAAGATGCTTACCGCCTGGTTCAGCGCAACGCGATGAAAACCTGGGAGGGGAAGGGCGATTTCGTCAAGCTTCTGAAGAAAGACGTCGAGATAAAAAAATATCTTTCAGCAAAAGAGGTGGAGAAAGTTTGTAGCATGAAAGATCAATTGAAAAATGTGGATAAAATTTTTAACCGAGTATTCAAAAATAAAAAATGAAAAGTGACTGAGTTTGCGATGAGCCGATCTTTTAACTTTAAGGGATGGGTAATAGCGGATTTGGAAAACTTTAAATATCAGAGGGTCTAAGGAAATGAAACGATTGGAGAAAGTTTACGAAGGTAAAGCAAAAATACTTTACGCGACTGAAGATCCGGATTTAATGATTCAGTATTTCAAGGATGATGCCAGCGCTTTTGACGGGGTTAAGAAGGGCACCATTGTCGATAAAGGAGTCATCAACAACCAGGTATCGAATCGTGTCTACCAATATCTGGAAGAGAAGGGAATCAAGACCCATTTAGTAGAGCCTGTCAACGACCGCGAAACCATCGTCAAGAAACTGGATATCATTCCGGTCGAAGTGGTTCTTCGCAACGTAGCCGCTGGAAGTTTGTGCAAACGTCTGGGAGTAGAAGAGGGAAGGGAATTTGATCCGCCGATCCTGGAGTTCTTCTATAAAAACGACGACCTGCATGATCCGCTGATCAACGATTGCCATGCTGTCACCTTTGGCTGGGCAACGCAGGAGGAACTCGATACGCTAAGGGAGTTGGGACGCAAGGTCAACACCCTGATGATGGAATTTTTTAAAGAGAGAAAAATCAGGCTGGTGGATTTCAAACTAGAGTTCGGCCGACACAAAGGTGAAATCCTGTTAGGTGATGAGATCAGCCCCGACGGATGCAGGCTATGGCACTGGGACACTGGTGAAAAAATGGATAAGGACCGCTTCCGTTTCAGCATGGGAAGCGTTGAAGAAAAATACCGCGAAGTCTACAACCTCGTCTGCTCTGACCCCGGCTAGACCTGGAGCAAAAAAGATTTTAGCCACGGATAACCGCTGACAGGGTTACAGGATACCTAGCCAGAGCGAAGTGCTGGGAACCACAGATAAACACAGGTGAGCACCGATAATGTGTCGGCCTGAGCTGGTGATATTTATCATTTGTCCTCCTGCCCCGAAGGGGTATGTCGAAGGCCCTACTCGTTAGACGAAGGGGGCATGCTTTACCGCTCAGTGCGGCACCGGCGTTCACCCCTCCCGCACAATCTTCCAAACAACCCACTCAAAAATATGCCAATTAAAAAAACATATCAGGAGGGGGACGGCTTCCCGGTCAAGGTGTGGGCGGAGGATTTGGATGCTATTGCGGTTAAGCAATTGCGTAATCTTTCTTCGTTGTCGTTTATCCACAATCATGTCGCGGTGATGGCGGATGCGCATGTTGGGATCGGGTGCACTATCGGTTCTGTCGTCCCGACGCATAAGGCGATCATTCCTGCGGCGGTGGGGGTGGACATTGGTTGTGGCATGATGGCTGTGCAAACTAATATGAATGCCAGGGACCTGCCGGAAAGTTTATCGGAAGTCCGCAATAGTATTGAAAGAACCATTCCGCTTGGGCCGGGTGCCTGCCACCAAAGGGAAAATGATCTTAATGAAATAAAAAATACGTTTGTCACTCAAGCGGAGGTTGAACAATTTCTAAAGAGTGATCCGGAAAACAGTTTTGGCGTTAAAACAAAAACCTGGCGCAAGCAAATGGGAACGCTTGGCGGCGGCAACCATTTCATTGAGGTTTGCCTGGATGAGGTGGGCTCGCTATGGGTTATGTTGCACAGCGGGTCGCGTGGGATCGGTAACAGGATTGGTATGGAGTATATCAGCAGGGCGCGTGAGGATATGCGGGTTCACCAGGTGAATTTGCCTGACCGGGATCTTGCATATTTTTCCGAAGGGACTCAATGGTTCGACGATTATGTGCGAGCGGTGAGTTGGGCGCAGGAGTATGCGTCATTAAATCGCCGTGTGATGATGACGCTTATCATGGGTCAGTTGGAATATTATTTTCCGCAAATCTGTGTGGCAGTAGAGGAAGAAACTTCGCCCCTGCGAAAAGCAGTCAATTGTCATCACAATTATGTGGAGAAAGAGGATCATTACGGCGAGAGCGTATGGGTGACACGCAAGGGAGCGATTCGTGCCGGGGAGAATGATATGGGCATCATCCCTGGGTCTATGGGGACTCGATCCTACATTGTTCGAGGAAAGGGAAATGTGGAATCGTTTCACTCATGTTCCCACGGCGCGGGTCGAAGGATGAGCCGGAAACAGGCGTTCAAAAAATTTTCAATGGAAGATCTGGAAAATCAGACACGCGGGGTTGAAATGACAAGGCGTAGGGCGATCATTGATGAAATACCGGGGGCCTATAAGGATATCGACAGGGTCATGGAAAATCAGAAAGATTTAGTAGAAGTGGTCCACACACTCAAGCAAATCATAAATGTTAAGGGGGATTAAGCCACTGTCGCCTTGCTGGTTTTGCGATTTATCAAACGTTGTTGCACTGCATTTTGACGGGCGGAGTTTGGGAGCACTCGAGGGATTCTGTTCTGCCGTTAGTCACTGCGGCGCAGGCGGTGCTTTTACCGGTCATTATGGTATCTTGTTTTTCCATCCCTTCAACAGCCTGACAGGACTTCACACCTTTATACTCAACACAAATTTCGCACTGGTACTTACTGCCTGACCAGATCATGCTGAATGACAGGTAGCCGATAAACACTAGAAATAACAGGGTGACAATACTTCCTTTGCTCATGATTTCTTTTCCTGAATTGAAAAGATATTTGGATTGGTCAAGCCGTTGGAGGAGAAGTAGTGTTTTCGGTAAAAAATAAGTTCGGCCAGTGATTCACGAACATCGGTCATGGCCATATGGCTTTCACTTTTCCGGGGCAGTTTGGGCCCATCCGGGTACCAGCGTCGGACCAGTTCCTTAACGGAGGTCACATCGACACTTCGGTAATGCAGGTATTTGTGAAGTTCAGGCATGTATTTCCCAAGGAATTTGCGATCCTGCGTGATTGAATTGCCGCAAAGCGGAGCGATGTTTTCAGGGCAATACTGTTTGATGAAGTCAAGAGTTTGTCGTGCCGCTTCGTTAATGGTTATTTTGGATTTGCGCACACGTTCCACCAATCCGGATGCGTTATGGTGCTTTTGATTCCAGTCATCCATGCGGGCGAGTATTTCATCGCTTTGATGAATCGCAAGACACGGTCCTTCCGCCAGAATATTCAGGTCGTGATCGGTAACCAGGCTTGCGATTTCTATGATGACCTCAAGATCGGGGTCCAGTCCCGTCATCTCAAGATCCATCCACACCAGGTTGAGTTCAGATTGCTTATCCATAAAACTACAGAAGTTTACTTTTGTTGATGTTGTTTGATGATATTTTCAACAGCTTTACTGTTCATCAACGATTGGATTTTTGGGTCTTGCCCCACCTTGTTTAGATTTCCCTGTTCGATGGCTCGCATGAGTTCTTCATCCTGAAGAATACTTTTTATAGCTGGATCGTTTTGCAGGTCTGAAAGCAAACCCATCATTTGAGGGTCGGACATCAATTCCAGTTGTAACCTTTGCATCTGTTGTCCGACCAACGGGTCTGTCGCTTTAAATTGCACCGATTTATTCGGCTTGATGGACTGAATACGATTTTCTGCCAGGGAAAATGTTCCCAGGGATTCAGAACGTAATTTATACACACCGTTAGCAAACGATATTATTTCTGCCTGAATCAGGCTTCCATCAGAAAGCCTGATTTGATTCACATTTCCCGCATGACTTATCGCGGGAGTCATCCATAGCGATAATAAGAGAATTAAAATGCCCGGATGTAATAGAGTGGGTTTGAATTTCATTGGGGATCTTTTCTAAAACCCTATCCATACAAAGGCTTAATGGCCAAATTAATGAAAGGGTCTTTAAGTGGATACGTGGGAATTCTAACTCAGTTATCTCTAAAATTGCAATTTATTGTAACAGGAGGGGTTCCAATGAGGTAAAAAAGTCAAAAAAACAGGGAAACAGGCTACTTAAAGCATCCTGTTTCCCTTTTAAAGAGGAGGCGGGGAGAATAATAGCGGGAACTATAGGTTCCCCCCTGAAAGGAGGAGAAAATTACTGAACGCATTATATGATATCGAATATTAAAACATTATTAATGTGAGATTAATTTTTTTTAATATTCAGTGCTTTGCTGAAATCTTGAATTCTTGATGTTTTGGCGGGGCGGCGGATATGAGGTCTTATTATTTCTGTATGCTTCTGGCACTAAATTAATACTTACGACATACAGAAGGGAATTTTTTTGTGGATAGAGATCAGTGGAGATATTGTTTGGGGTTGAATACAGACTTTTCGTAGGTATCGCGAACCAATTTCAAAGTGTTGGTGAGCCAGAGGTCGGAAAAGCTGGGGGGAAATTTTGCGAAATGCTTAATTTGCGCGACCATGACCCGGGTGTCCCGGTACCATGAAATATTCTTTTTTAGTTTGAATAATTTATTAGCTTTTAAAAGCGCTTCGATGGCTTTTTTCGAGTCGCGGTTACCAAACAGGGACAGTCCCAGTCCTACATATCCCAGCCCCTCTTCCGATCGTAGTGCGGTGGTTTTCTCGAAAGCTGTTATAGCTTCGGGAAATTTTTTAAGTGCGTTTAAGGAATTAGCTAAATGAAAATGAGCATCGAAGTTATCTGGATGAGATTGTGCGATGGCTTCCATAGTGTCGATGGATTTCTGAAATTGTTGAAGTTTCAGATAGGTGTTTCCCAGCATCAATCGGGCGTAAACAGTTCGGTTTGGATCGGTGTCGGTGGTAGCGAGCTTCTCCCAGGCGACTGCGGCTTCATCTAGAAAGCCGTTCCTGTTCAGGGTTTGCGCTTTTTCAAGTAACTCCTGAGAGCTTTGTGCTGGCACAGGGGTTGCTGTGGTGCTGATAAAAAACAAGACGACAAAAGTGAACAATGCTAAACGAGGCATAATTAGAGATCCGTCAGCCGGCAAAGGTTTGTTTTGTGGGAGCAGTTGATTGTGAGTCCTCAAGCAGAATTTCTTTAGACTCGACCAATTGCTGCAGGGCCTGTTCCAGAGTGCGCAGGAATCGACTCTCGTTCTCCATGATATCGCGGACATCTTTGGGTCGCAGGTAGAAAATGTTTGATGCCGTTCCTTGTTGGGTATGCAAGACAGCTTTTTGGATTTCCATATTGAACTGTGAAAATACCCGGGTCAGAACCATGAAGGTTCCCAGCATATCACGGGTTTCAATTTTTGACGGAACGACCGATTATTTTTACTTTAAGTTTAATGTCTTTAATCTTATTTTGTTCTGACGAAATGGGAAGTGATCGATCTTTAAAGACCAGAGACAACAGTTCCTGGTCAACGCAAACTCGTTTCAAGTCTTCCCGAACCTGTCGCTTAAGGAGATATATATCAGCGTAATCAATAGGGGCACCCGTGGAATTGACGACTTTAAACACATCTAAAATACGATCATCCATCGTATGTATGTCGGCTTCCACTATATTCAACCTGTTAAATGCGAGTATCGAGGAAAAGTTGTAGAGCAGGCTTGGACGATCTTTAGAGCAGATGATTATCTCTGAAGCCTGACCGGGCTTGAAAATCAAGCCAGTGGCGAATTGTTCTTTGGATTGCGAGAATGCGTTAAAAATTTCAAGGTGCGATTGCATGTCTCTTGGGAGCCGCACCATCTTTAAAAAGTCTAATTTGATTGACCGTGGAACACCCTGTCGTTTTTTGTGGTGAAGTGTGTATTGGTAAAACATCTTCAGCTGTTCGATCTGAGAGGATGACATTTTCATTTTGGTGCCCCCCCTATCGGAATAGGTCAACAGGAGAAGCATTTTAAGGCGTTCGGTATCATGGTTGACCAGATCCCAGATCATTTCGTAAGTATCATCTTCTTCGGGGTCGAGGAGCAGGAGGTCGTGCATCATCAGATGTTTTTCGACCAGGAACGCGATATCTTTTGCGCGGCGACTATTTTTTGTGTAGCCCAGGTTTTCCAGGATACCGGGAACAAGTCGAGCACCCACCAGTTCCTCGTTTTGACCGGGCATGCGAACTCCCTTGCCGATGTCGTGAAGCAGGACCGAGAGTTTCAGGGTGGTTTTATCGCGCAGTGAATTATAGAGATCACTCAAAAACGGATCAGCCTTTTCGTCAATCTCCAGTCCGTTAAGAACATCCAATGCGGAGAGTACATGGATGTCTGTCGGTAAATGATGGACGTAGATATCCTGCAACAGACCGCAGAGATTTTTAAACTCCGGGATGTAAAAATTTCCTAGTAAACCGAACTCATGAAAAAGTCGGAGGGCTTTCGCGAAGTATTTTCCGCTGATAACTCGTTTGAAATAAGATTGGACTTCCCGTTGATCTTCCCTGTCCAGGAAGAGAGGGGACATTTGGTCAATATGGTGTTCGATGGCCCGGACGATGGGATAGGATAAAAAATAATTTTTTTCTGATATCCACGCGAATATTTTAAAAACACTTTCAGGATGCTGGGAGAACAATACCTCGGGTTTCTTATCCAGGATGATCTGGTTTTGAGAGTTTACCGCGAAGTGTCGGGAGAGATTTTTTACCTTTCGCGTGTCGGGGGTCATGCTTTCCCAGAACAGATTGCGACTGTACCGTTTTAGAGGGTAAGCCGCCTGGTAAAAATATTTGTGATAGAACTCTTTGACGCCATCTCCCATCGACTGCGCTATTTTTTCCCGTACCTCATAACTCATTACATCTCGATGCGACCCTTTTTGATGGCAATGGAGAAGAAGCCTGACCTTGGCCAGAAAGGAGAACGAGGACTGCATATTCTTAAATGCGGGCGCACTGAGGAATCCCTGTTTGAACAGTTCATCAAGCAGTTCAAACTGGTTGGCCTTGTTCAGATTGTGCTTGAGTCGAACCAGAGCCAGTGCCCAGTACAGCCGGTTCAGTTCTTCTTTAACGTTGGGTTCCTGTTGAAAGACTGTATTTGACACCTCGTAGTAATTTTTACGGTCGTAACAGTGGTTGAGCAGGTTGTCTTTTTGCAGTAGCGAGGCGGTTTTGACCGTACTCATAAACTCGGAATAGACCATGGCGTTACCCGCCACAAGTCGACTCTCCAGCAAAGAGAACAAGTCCGTCAGCTTACCTGCGTTGAGTTTCTTTTCCAGCGAGTCATTTTCTGCGTAACAGGAACTGGTTGAGGTCTGGAAAATATCCTGATGGATAAACAGGTATTCCAGGTGTTTGACAATCTGTTCTGCCTCCTCAGCTTCTTCATCGGTCAAGGCAGACCTAGAAATGATTTGCACATCCACATCTGACCGGAAATAGATTTCTTCCCGACCGTATCCCCCGCGAGCGATGACAGCTACCGGTACATTATTTATCTGCAAATCTTTTTGTTGCGTGTTGTTGTATAGCCAGACCGCCGCTTCGAATGCCGCTTGCAAAACGGTGTCGACCAGTGCGGTGTTATTCAGCAGTAACAGGTGGCAATTGTCTGTGTCGGCAAGACAGTCCTTAAGACGTTGGGTCTCAGTATTGACCAGGGGGGCGATGCGATTTTTAAATTCGAGGTAAAATTTTTGCGGGTCGTTTGTTTTTGGATCAGGAAAATCTTCAGGTCGGACCAGACTTGTAACATGACCTCGCAGGTCACTGCGGTATTTTTCGCTGGAAGTTCTGTTGGACTGATGAAATTCACTCATGGGACGCTAGCTTGGCCACCGGTTGAGTAATAAGAACCAGAAATCCCTGAAACCATCGAGGAAAACTCAGGTTAGGATATACTGTTTCTTTTTATTTTTCAAGTAGATACGGACAATATATTTAAGTTTGTTAAATGATCTGGGGATTCATTCAGCCCAGACTCCGGCCCATCAATTCGATGAACGGTTTCAAGTTTTTTATTAAATCGGCAAACTTTTTTGGTTTAAGGGATTGCGGCCCATCGGAATACGCATTGACTGGATCGGGGTGCACCTCAATCATCAGGCCATCTGCTCCGCAAGCGATAGACGCCCGGGCCATGTCGGCAACCAGATGCCAGTAGCCTGTGCCGTGACTGGGGTCTACGATAATGGGCAGGTGCGATTCCTGTTTTATGACGGGAATACAGCTTAAATCTAGCGTATTGCGAGTGGCAGTTTCAAAGGTGCGAATACCGCGTTCGCAGAGAATGACTCTGGAGTTACCTTCTGAAAGAATATATTCAGCGGACATGAGGAACTCCTTAACGGTCGTCATCATGCCTCTTTTTAGCAGGATGGGTTTATCAAGCTGGCCCAGTTCCTTGAGCAGGGAAAAGTTTTGTACATTGCGTGCGCCCACTTGTAAAATATCTGCGTATTTTGCGACCAGATCGACTTCCCGCGGATTCATCACTTCTGTGACGATGGGGAGCCCGCTTTCCTTCCTTGCCTCATCCAGAAGTTGGAGTCCTTCTTCTTCCATTCCCTGGAAACTATAGGGTGAGGTGCGGGGTTTGAACGCTCCTCCCCGCAGGATATTGGCCCCGGCTTCTTTAATCAGATTGGCCGTTCGGCAAATCTGTTCCTTGCTTTCCACAGAGCAGGGCCCGGCCATGACGGCAATTTCTTTTCCGCCGATGGAGACACCTGCGACATCAACTATTGTTGAGCTGGGTTTTACTTCACGACTGGCCAGCTTATAGGGCTTGAGGATAGGGATCGCACTCTCCACGCCAGCCATGCACGATATGGCCTGAAGTTGTTCTTTGCCTCTTTCATCGCCTACTGCGCCAATGACCTTGCGTTCTACGCCGACAATTTCGTGAACTCTATAGCCCAGAGATCGAATTTTATTTTCCACCGCCTCTATCTGGTCTTGAGAGGCGTCAGCTTCCATCACGATGATCATAACTTTTCATTTTTATGGAGATTCAACCCCAAGCTAGCACACGCAAAATTTCAAGTCAAGAAAGATAGGCATCCCCTCGTAAGGCTAAAAGTAGGGCTATTCCAGTGAATCGATGCATTTCGGGTGATCTGAAGTTGGGGCTTACATCTTGCCCTTGGAATGTCGTATAATTACTTTTGACAGGTTTTGGTATTTATGCTAAACCAAGCGCATTAAGTTGCCCACCTTTTGTTTTGGAGACCCGCCAAATGGAAGTCAGGATCGATAAGGACACTTTCCTCAATGGAGTACAAAAGGTTCAAGGAATTGTAGAGGCCAAGGGCGCGATGCCCATTCTCTCGCACCTGCTCCTCACCACCGAAAAAGAACGGATAAGTATTCAGGCGACCGACCTGGAAATAGGAGCTAAAGGATATTACTCTGCCAATGTGGTCGCTAAAGGACAAGTGACCCTCAATGCCAAAAAGTTGTTCGATATATTGCGCGAGTTGCCAAGTGAGGAAGTTCACCTGACCAGGGAAGATAACCATTGGGTCACTCTTAAATGTGGAAAATCAAAATTCCGTTTACCCGGAATGTCCTCGCAGGACTTTCCTCCTTTTCCCGAATTCAGCCAGGACAGCTTGCTTGAGTTTAGCAGTAAGCTTCTTAAGGAAATGATTCGCAAAACATTTTTCGCGCAATCGCCTGATGAAACGCGACAGGTCTTGAACGGTTTGTTGCTGGAGCGGGAGGGTAGAAAACTGAATATGGTGGGGACTGACGGGCATCGCCTGGCAGTTATCAAGCGGAACCTAGGTGATGCCGCAAAGGGTGACAAGCTGAGCTATCTTATTCCTAAAAAGGCTTTGGCGGAGTTGATGAAACTGATAGAGGATGAAGATGCCACTTTCTCTTTTTCCGCAAAAAATAATCATCTGGCTTTCATGCAGGGAGACCAGGTCATAGTTTCAAGAAAAATTGATGGCAAGTTTCCTAATTACCAACAAGTCATCCCCTCCGATAACAAACTGCAGGTGTCGGTCAACCGGGATGTTTTGCAACATGCTTTGAAGAGAGTTGCTTTGCTGGCCGATGAAAAATCTAAAATGGTTCGCTTTGACGTTCAGTCGGGAAATATTACCCTGACCACCGATACCACCGAATTGGGCGAGGCCCGGGAAGAAATTCCTGTTTCTTATTCAGGAGAGGATGTCTCTATCGGGCTGAACGCTAAATATGTTCTCGATGTGTTGAATGTGATTGATGATGAAGAGGTCGTTCTTAATTTGAAGGATCAGAACTCTTCATGTCTCATCACTTCAAATAAAGACAAAGACTATCAGAGTATTGTCATGCCCATGCGTTTGTAATTAGCAGTTTACAGATCGAAAAACTTATCCAGTTTTTCGTCGCTTCGCGGCATTTTGCCCGTGACCCCTTCCCAGATTTCTCTGGTTTCCATACACATGTAGACATTTAAGTCGGCGGAGTATTTTTTCAGGGTATCGCGCAGGTTTTCGTAGGCCTGATTTCTCAGCGGCCTGAGGTAGCGGTACTTCCCATCTTTGCTGGCAACATGTTCGCCGATGAACAATTGTGTGTCCTCATGGCGTTCTTTGATGATTTGCTTGAGAGGCCCCCGATAGCGGAAACTTCCCAGGCTCACCCATTCTATTTGTGATGGGGACAACACTTTAAACATGTTGTCGATCAGCTCGTGGTAAGCTTTTTCCCATCCGGGAAAAATTATGATGGGGTCCAGGTGGATTCCAATTCTGTATCCTTTATTTCCACACTGGCGTGCGGCTTCCAGCCGTTGTTGGAGGCTTGGCGTTCCTTTTTCTTCGCGATCTATTATTGTTTGCGGATTCAGGGACCATGAGACGATCACGTTACGCGGGCTATCCTGGTTCAGAAGGTTTTCCACGCAGGCGGACTTTGTCTTCAGTTCAAGCACCGCATTTTCTCTTTGATTGAAGAAGGGAATCAGGTGCTGGGAGTAGGGGATGACTGTGTCTAGGGCAAGGCTGTCGGTCAGTTCCCCCGTGCCCACGCGAAATATTCGATCGGGGTGGGCGGTGAAAACCTGATCCAGCTCTTCCAGTAAATCTTCCACATTGATATGGGCAACCAGGAGCGGGTTGTTCTGTAGAAAGTCCTGCAAAAAACAGTACGAACAATCATATATACAGTTTTTGAGCAGGTTGACCACATAGTAATTACAGCAGACCATTCCCGGACTGATCCCAGGGCATTTTTTGAGAAATGATCCTTTGAACCGCGTGAGAGCCAACGTCCTTTTGCCCACGCCAAAGACATCGCCAGTTGATTTTCGGATCAATTCAACGGCTTCCTCGTATGAGATCTGATGATGAACGGGGGTATCCGGGAACTGACGGAGGACCTCCCGAGTCAGCGGGTGGTCGGCGACCGATTCATCTATGAAGATGGTTTCGGGAGAAAATGTGATTTCCTGAATAGGAATGTCAGGCGCAAAACTCATGTAAATAGTTGATCTTTTAGGAATTATGGTGCAATATGCTGATGTTCTCTGTTGATGAATCAGCAGGGCCTGTTAAAAGTATGGACTCTCTTACTCATCAATAACCCGAACTCGTCGCAAACGCAAGCCTGTATAGCCTTCCTCACGATTTGCTTCAATTTTAATCTGTCGAGGGGGATTTTCTCTAATGAAATCTGAAATTAATTTTCTACGAACTTTGCAACTCTGAGGCCAACGTTTATGGAACCATCACTTTTTTTGAAGAATCAGGAAATGCCCTTGAAGAAGTCGTTTTCTTTACGGACTTTGTTCAATCTGTTTTTTGTTATTTCGTTGGGGCTTAATGTATATTTTTTGGTTGTTCAGGGTGGAGCGAGTTCAGTAGATATTGTTTATGCTACAGGAGTGGAAGAGGATAAGAGCGTTGAGGTGCAGATGGCATCATTGAACACGAAACCTGTAGATTCGGAAATGGCGATCCCTGTGCATGAGAAAGAACCTGTTTTAACCTCTAAGCCGACTAATGAAGCACCTGTCCACGAAGTAAAGAAGGTTTCGTTTGATCCATCGGCTAAACCCGCAGGACGCAACATTCAAGCGTTGCAACTGAAGGTTAGAAACTCGCTCAACTACGCGGTTTGCCAGGAAATGGCGAAAAGTGAATGCGGTTCGTTTGCCGCTCATCTGGCTAGATTGCTGGCCTGGTTTATGGACGTTAACAGGAACATGCGTAATGGGGATGTCCTGAACGTTGTATACGAACGCCTAGATAATGAAGACCAGTTTAAAGTACTTCAACTGACTTATAAAAGTGGTTATCTGAAGAAGACTCTGGATGCCAATTTTTATAAGGGAGATGGAATGAAGTATGGCGGATATTTTGACCGCAATGGCAAAGAGATCGCCAAGCGAATTGCGGAAAAGCAAACACCGATCGCTGAATATATAGAAATAACTTCTCTCCCCGGAGATTTTCGCAAAGGACGTCGAGGTCACTCCGGAACCGATTTCAAGGCGGAAGTTGGGACGCCCATCCACGCCAGTTTCGAAGGACGTGTCCGTCGCACCAGTTGGAACGTTCGAGCCAATGGATACTGTATTGAGTTAGATCACCCCAGAGAGGGTGTCATAACGCGTTATCTTCATTTGAGCCGAGTTCTGGTCAAGCGTGGACAGTACGTCAAGCAAGGTGAGGTTATTGCAGAATCTGGAAACACGGGCCGTACCTTTGCCCCCCACCTGCACTACGAAGTCCGTAGTCGCGATAAAAAGAAAACCGTTTATAATCCTTTCGACTTCAAATATCATAAGAGCTATCACCGCAATATTCCCAGTCACGAAGTTAAAGAGTTTCAGGCAGTGGTCAGTGCTTATGACGCCCTTCTTCAGGACAACGGGGTTGGCGTAAAAATCCAAGCTGGTTAAGTCCTCCCTGAATATTCGGTATTGGAGGGGAGAGTACGCTCGTGTTTCGTGCTAGAAAAAAATCCCGCAAAAAGAAAAAACGAAAATCGATCAAGATTCGTCTTGTTAAAGTCGTATTTGACCTTCTGTTAGTGTTTCTCGCCTTCACGGTTGTTCCCGTGTTAATTTATCGAGTGATTGATCCTCCTACCACGTCGTTGCTGTGGACCCGGTGGGCTGAATCGGGGTATGAGGAATCGCGCCCTGTATTTCTACAGCATTGGAAATCCCTGAAAAAAATATCCCCCAGCCTTGTTCGTGCGGTCATAGCGGCTGAGGACCAGAAATTTTTCTATCATAACGGATTCGACTGGCAGGCTATTGAGGCGGCGATCAAAACCAATCTTTCTACAGATAGGACGGTGGGTGCCAGTACCATTTCCATGCAAACCGCCCGCAACGTATTTCTGTGGCAAAAGCGTAATTGGCTTCGCAAATCTCTGGAAGCTTGGTTTACCATACTGATCGAGTATTTGTGGACTAAAGAGCGCATTCTGGAGGTTTATTTGAATGTGATCGAATGGGGTGATGGATTGTTTGGCTGTGAATCGGCTTCTCGGCAATATTTCAAGCATTCATCAACCAGTCTTTCTCCGGTGGAGGCGGCTTTGATGACTTCCATTTTGCCCAGTCCGAGACGCTGGTCAGTGATGAATCCCCAGCCCCATGTTCATGACCGGCAGTCAAGGATTCTCAGGGCGATGCATAAGGTTCGAGTTCCTATCCGTTACTAAGGTTGCAGAGGCAGGTTGAAAACATGCCAGATAGCAAGTAAGCGCGATGATAAAAATCAAGATTTCAAAAGCTCACGAGGCGAAAATTCGTCAGGGATACCCTTGGATATTTTATTACCAGATGCAAAACGAAGATATCGAAGGAAAATCCGGCGATCTGGCAGTGGTATATGACAGCAGAAACCGTTTTCTGGCGATCGGTTTATTCGATCCTGAATCAGACATTCGTTTACGCGTTTTACAAATTCAGAATCCCGTCAAAATAGATAGCGATTTTTTTGCGGAAAGGTTAAGACAAGCCCTTCAGCTTCGTGAAGCACTGGAGGGCGAGGGGACGACAGGTTACCGTGTTATCAATGGCGAGAATGATGGCTTTCCCGGACTGGTGCTTGATCGTTACGAAAGCACGGCAGTGCTGAAGCTGTATACGGCGGCATGGATTCCCTTTCTGGAGATATTACTGCAGTTGTTCAAAAATCAGCTTTCGCTGGAGCGGTGCGTCTTGCGGTGGAGCCGTAATGCGCTCGAATCAAGAGCAATATCTGACAAGTGGAACGAAGGTTGTGTTCTGTTTGGCGACCCGGTAGAAGCGCCGGTCCATTTCAAAGAAAACGAGATAAGTTTTGAGGCCGATGTGCTTTCTGGGCAAAAGACAGGTTTCTTTTTGGATCAGCGAGACAATCGCCAACGTATTCGAGCATTGTCGGAAGGAAAATCAGTTTTGAATGTGTTCAGTTATACCGGGGGATTTTCAGTTTACGCATTTTCAGGGGGAGCTCGTTCAGTTCTTGAGGTGGACACTAATTCCTTTGCTTTGGCTGTGTCAAAAAAAAACCTCCTGCTGAATTTTCCAAAACGAAAATTTTCGGTGGAACAATTCAGACAGGTGAAGGCAGATGGATTCGACACATTGTCTAATCTGGAATCGACCCACCAGAAGTTTGATCTGGTTATTTTAGATCCGCCGGCTTTCGCGAGAAGAAATAAACAAACAAAGACCGCTTCAAGCGCTTACACGAAGTTGGCTGAGGCTGGAGCAAGGGTTACGGCGAAGGATGGTATTGTGTTTGCCGCATCCTGTTCGGTTCATGTCAAAGCGCAGGATTTTTATCAGGCGGTGTTTTCAGGAATCAAGTTTGCCGGGCGCGAGTATGAAGAAATAAGTCGTACAGGGCACGCGAAGGACCATCCCGTGAGCTTCAGTCAAGGAGAATATCTTAAGGGAGTGTTTTTGCCGGATAATCAGGTAACCGATTGATTTTACTGTGGTTCTCAGGCGGCTGTCGCGTGCTGACTGAGGCTCGGTCGAGAAAGGAGGATTGCCGAAATTTTTACAATGATTGGGGGCGCTGAAACGAGTCGATAATCTGAAAAATTGGTTGCTGATAAGTTATCTTCTTTTTGCTTTTTTCTTTGTCTTT
>FUWD013184478.1_pt1 | contig 17772 bp, 25 predicted proteins | sample 1063281 | NCBI WGS metagenome assembly FUWD01 (sample SAMEA79048168, study PRJEB19326) | metagenome | biome: marine | reverse complement strand
TGGTTTTCTCGTTGGTCGGATAAAAGAAGTTTTTCTATTTTGTCGAAGACAAAAGCTATTTGTCCGAAGGACGCGGGCTTATCTCTCCTATCGTGGGGTGGGAAGAAAAGAAAAATTAAAATTTGGGCGAAGCCAAGCAACATACATACTATCAAATTTATTTGGTAGTATGTCCTAATATAGAGTATAAAGTAAAGTTTATAAATATCTTTTTATTTTATTATTTATGGTAGGATTGTTAAAAAAATTAGAAAGGGAATTAAAGTTGAGAAATTTTTCAAAACAAACAATCAAAGGATACCTTTATTCTGTTGAGAAATTTTTAAAATATTCTAAAAATAAAGGTCTTAATGAAGATTGTGTTAAAAATTATATTATTAAAAAATTAGTATGTAAAAATCCTTCTACAGTTTCAAAAGATCTTTTTGCCATAAAGTTCTTTTTTATGAATGTTTTAGGCAATAATCTTAATTTGCCAAATCCTAAGAAAAACCAAACAATTCCAGACATTCTGACAATTAAAGAAATTAAAAGATTAATTGAAGTTACTAATAATGTTAAACATAAACTAATAATCAAATTACTTTATGGTTGTGGTTTTCGTGTTTCAGAAATTGTTGATCTTAAAAAAGAGGACGTGAATTTTGAAGAAGGATTGATTCATATTAAATTAGGCAAGGGCAAAAAAGATAGATTTGTTAAGATTCCAGAAAGCATAAGGAATGAGTTAAAAAGTTATTGCAACATATCTGATTTTAAAATATTATTTCCCTCTAATCGCGACGGGAAATTAACAACTGCAACAATCCAAGCAATCTTGAAAAATGCTGCAAAAAAAGCTAAAATTAAAAAGAGGGTTTATCCTCATTTGTTAAGACATAGTTTTGCTACACATCTTTTAGAACAAGGAACAGATTTAAGAATAATACAAAAACTTCTCGGACATTCTTCAATAAAAACAACTCAAATTTATACGCAAATCTCACAAGCATCAATTAAAAAGGTTGAAAGCCCTCTAGATAAAATATGAAACACTTTATTTATTTTTCACAAAATGCTGTAACTTCTGGCAAGGCCCTTAGCCAAGGCAATCTTATGAAGGCCGGGAGAATGGATATCGCAATTCATTCTTTTATTCAGGGTTTGTTTTTGTCGCATGATTTTCGAACTGATGTTGCTTTTCATTTTGTTTTTTATGGAATGCCTGACCCGCCAAAACATATTGAAATTCAGGTTAAAGAAGGAACACCCATTAGCAAGAAAGATGTTAAAAAATTAATTCAAAGAATTTTATATAAGTTTAAAGAGCCAAAGGTAAAACCTTTAACTGACTCGTCCAAGCGTGGCCAAGCCAAGGAGAAAAAACAAGAAGTTTTTCCTGGATGTTTTGTTGAAAAAAAGAGTTTTTTAAAAGTTGTTGAAGAATTGGAAAAGAAAAATGAAATTTTTATTCTAGATAAAAAAGGGGAGGATTTAAGGAAAGTTGATATTCCTAAAAATTGTGTTTTTGTTTTAGGAGATCATAAGGGGCTGCCAAAAAAAGAGTGGAAGAGACTAATGAGGTTGGCAACCCCTGTTTCTGTTGGGGGGAAAATGTATTTTGCGTCGCAAGTTGTTGCGATTGTGAATAATGAACTTGATTATCGTGAAATTTAATAATCTAATCCTAAAAGTTCTTCTCTTCTTCTAAGAGAAAGTATGAAAGTTATTTCTTCTGAATTTAATCCTAATTCGTAAAGCATTTCTTGTCTTGGAGTTTCTGAGAAATTTATTGTATATGTATAGTTTATCATCTCTTTTTTTTGCCCCCTATAAGGGGGGTGATTATAACCCCCTAAGGTTGTTGAGGCAATATGAAATTAATTTTAACTTGATAACTCAAATACTTTGGTTTATATATCATTTGTGAAAAAGAAATACAGAATACAAATCTAGAACATAGTTTCATAAACCTTTTAAATGGAAATGTTTCATAAAAAATATGAGGATTGTGTTTACACCGGATTGGTTTCTTGGACACGATGTTCTTATTGATGTTTTTAGTTTTATTATTTTATTTTTGTTTTTCTTTTTCAATTAAAGGATATAGATTAAATAAAATAAAAGATTATTATATTTAGGGATTGGATTTCTTTTGATTTCTCTTGCAGAACTTTCTGTTATCTTGACCAAGTTTGCAATATTTTACGACACGACTCTAACACAGAGCATAGGCGGACTAATTATAACCTATCAAGTTGTTAGTTCTCTGGACATTATTTATTATCTTAGTTTTTTCTTTAACAGACTTTTTACATTAGCTGGTTTATACATTATTTACAAACTTCCGTTAAAAAAATTATCTGGAGACATTATTCTTGTTACTTATTTCATAATCATAGCTTCGTTTATGTTTCATCAGTTTTATTATCTTTATCATCTTACTGCATTAATCTTTTTGGCTTTGATAATTAGAAATTATATTAATGTTTATCTTAAAAATAAATTAGTGAATACAAAAATATTTATTATTGCCATGTCGTTATTGGCTATAAGTCAGGTAATGTTTGTTTTTTCAAAAATAAGTTATTTATATGTTACTTCTCAAATAATTCAATTAATAAGTTATATAACCCTTTTAATTCTTATAATAAAGATTACAAAAAATGGAAAGACGAAACAAGTTAAACATAATTTATGATATTCTGGGGGTTATTCAGAAACGAGGAGAGATTAAAAAGACGCATATAATGTATCAGGCAAATCTTTCTCACAACCAAATGAAGTTGTATCTGGATGAACTTTATAAAAAAAAATTTATTGAGAACACTGATTCTGAAAAGCCGTTGATTAAGATAACTAAAAAAGGAATGGATTTTTTTAAACAGTATGCACAGGTTCTGGAGTTTGAGAAAACTTTTGGGTTGTGAATTGAAAAATTTTCAGATTATTTAATATTCTAAAACACTCTTTTATATAAGAATTACAAAATATAAAATTTAATAAACTATCTTACATTATTCTGTTTATGAAAAAATCTGTTAGGATTTATATTGATGGAACTGTGCAAGGAGTTTTTTTTAGAGCGTTTATTAAAGAAAATGCAGAAAGGCATAATGTAAAAGGTTTTATTAGGAACTTGGAAAGTGGCAAGATTGAGGTTTTTTTAGAAGGTGATAGTGATGGTGTTAACAAAATGATTGAGTTGTGCAAGAAAGGGCCGAAGCACGCGCAGATTCGAAATGTTCAGATTAAGCCTGAGAAATTTCAAGATTTTAAAGTTTTCAAGGTTTTACATATATAACTCAGGACAATAATTAATTTAAAGGGTGATTTATCTATCTTTCTTATGGAAAAAGATATTGATAAGTCTGGAAGATATAATTATCAAGCATTTCATTGTATTAGTAAAGAATCTCCTGATATAAAAATTCCAGTTGATTTTACTTTATTTATTCAGGATAATGGAACATTAGATTATTTAGAAATTATAGTTGATTCAGATAGAAAAGTGCTTATTAATCCAGAAAAAGAACTTACTCATGCGGATAAATTTATTGGTTATAATACCTTACACTATTTAGAAGACAAAATTGAACCTAACGAATTATATGAAATGATTGAAGCATTAAATCCAAAATCTAAAGAAATTGTTCAGAAATGGCAAAGAAGTTATGAGAGAAAATTAGCATTAAATCTTTAATTGTTCCTACTAATTGATTATCCATTAATTATTTAATGTCTTTTGATTTTTTCTATTTATGATTTACACAAATTCTGATGGCGGTGCAATAGAAACGAGGAAGTTTCACGCACCTATTGGAGGTTTCGCATGATTTACACAAATTCTGATGGCGGTGCGAGGGGAAACCCTGGGCCAGGGGCAATTGGAGTTGTTGTTCGGGAGAATGGAAAAATTCTTGTGAAATATAGTTCAATGATTGGGAGTTTTGTTACAAATAATATTGCAGAGTATGAGGGTTTGATTAAGGCGTTGCAACTTGCTTCAAAGCACACAAAGGAGGTTACGTGTATTTTGGATTCTGAATTAGTTGTTAAACAATTGCTAGGAGAATATAAAGTCAGGAATCCTCGCTTGATGGAATTGTTTTTGAAAGTTCAGAAAGAGCAGGAGCATTTTAAAATTGTGAGATACAAGTATGTAAGTAGAGAAGACAAGTTTCAGCAAATTGCAGACGAACTTTTGAATGAAGAGTTGGAAAAGCACGGGTTTAAAAAAAAGGTGTTCAAATGAAATACAATAAATTATTTAGAGATAAACTTCCTGAGATAATTAAAGAAAAAGGAGAGATTCCTATTACACATATTGCAGAAGACAAAGAATACTGGATAAAGTTAAAAGAGAAACTTTCAGAAGAAGTTCAGGAATTTTTAGAGGAAAGTACTGAAGAAGAACTTGCAGATATTTTAGACGTTGTTGATGCGATTTGTGATTTTAAAAAAATTAACAAAGAAGATTTGGAAAATTTGAAAAAAGAAAAATTTGAAAAGTGTGGTGGATTTAATGAGAAGATAATTCTTGATGAAGTAAAAGATTAAAGTCCGTATAAAAATCCAAAGAGTTTATAGACTAAAATTACAGGCCAGACAATTGCTTTTAGAATTCCAATGACACCGTTCCCGAATGATATTGAATTTTGAATGTAATAAATTACTGCTCCAACAAATCCAAAGAAATAAATTCCTCCCCCGCACGAACACGAAGAACTATCCTTGAAAAAAGAACAGCACGTCATTTTATTTTCTTTTTTCTTTACACTCTTTTTCATAGTTAAATTAGTAAAAAGGTGTTAATAAATCTTTTGAATAATTATTTAAACTTAATTTCTTTAATTTAATTATGGGGAGAGAGAAACAAATTGTTGATGAGAGGAAGAGGAAGATAAGTGCGTTGAGAATGAGTGATGTTGAGCCGTATGGATATTTTTTTGATAAAAAGCAGAATGTTTCTGAATGTTTGAAGTCAAAGATTGGCGCGAAGATAAAAACTGCTGGGCGGTTGATGACAAAGCGGGATTTGGGGAAGATTATTTTTGCGCATTTGCAGGATGGGTCTGGGAAAATTCAGATTGTTCTTCAAGAAGGAGAAACGCCGAAGAAAGATTTTTTTAAAAAGTTCATTGACTCTGGGGATTTTATTGGTATTGAAGGAAAAATAATTAAGACAAAAACAAAAGAGATTTCTATTCTGGTTAAGAAGATTGAGTTGTTGAGTAAGGCGATTTTGCCATTGCCTGAAAAATTTCATGGTTTGCAGGATAAGGAAGAGAGATATAGAAAAAGATATTTGGATATGACAATGAATGCAGAAGTTAGAAATGTTTTTGTGAAGAGAGCAGAGATTTTGAGTATATTGAGGGAGTTTATGAAGAAGCATGAGTTTGTTGAGATTGAGACGCCGCTTTTGCAGACGATTTATGGCGGGGCGTCGGCAAAACCTTTTGAGACACATTGCGATGCGTATAATTCTAATTTGTATTTGAGTATTGCTCCTGAATTATTTTTAAAGAAAGCATTGATTGGGGGTTTTGATAGAGTGTATGAGATTACGAAAAAGTTTAGGAACGAAGGTGTTGATAGGCAGCACAATCCAGAGCACATGACAATTGAATGGTATCAGGCTTATGCAGATTATAATGATGGGATGGATTTATTTGAAGAGATGATGAAAATAGTTGCAAAGAAGTTGTTTGGGAAGTTGGAGTTTGAATATCAAGGACATAAAATTAATTTGGGAAAGTGGGAGAGGATTTCACTTTTGGATGCAATAAAGAAATATTTGAAGGAAGATATTTCAGATGTTAAGACAGATGCAGACGCGAGGCGGATTGCGAAGAAGCACGGAATTGATAAAGGAGTTACAAAGATTAATTTGGCTGATGAGTTAATGAAAGTTTTTAGACATAAGTTGATTCAGCCTACATTTTTAATTGATTATCCGATTGAGCTTGCGCCGTTGGCAAAGCCAAAGAGGGGAGACCCTACTAAGGCAGAGATTTTTCAACCATTTGTTGGGGGGATAGAATTAGCTCGGGCATATTCTGAGTTAAATGATCCAGAATTGCAGTTGGAGCATTTTGAAGAACAGGAAAAAGAAAGAAAGAAAGGAAATATAGAAGCAATGGAAACAGACAAGGATTTTGTGACTGCGTTAGAACATGGAATGCCTCCTGCGTGCGGAGTTGGAATTGGGATTGAGAGGTTGATAATGCTTTTTACAAATCAAGAATCAATTAGAGATGTTATTATGTTTCCTTTTATGAAGAAGGGAGAATAGGAAAGTTTTAAACATTCTCAAAAAACTTAATAGCAAAATTACAAAAATCAATAATTACTTGCTTATCTAATTCAAACTCTTTTCTGCTTCCAAGATAATTTTTAGAAGTTGGACTTATTTCTTTTCCTGCTTTTAATTCTTCATAAGTAATGCATTTAATATATTTTTTTGAAACTAAAATAAAATAAGCATTTTCAAAAGGATAATTTTTTGGTAAATCTTTAAATGTAAATTCTTCGCTTGTTCTGAATTTAACTTCAACAAAATAAACTTGATTGGTATTTGGATTTTGGACGACAAAATCAGGCATTCTCCTAATATCATTAGCGACATCACTACGAACTTTCTTAAGTAATTTCATAATTCCCGGAACCGTATTTTCCATACCATATCTAAATACATTATAATTTAATTTCAAAAATAATTCTTCAACTAAAGTTTCAGCAATTCTTCCCTTAATCATACTTTCTGTGAAGAAACTATCTCGTTTGGATAATCCATTCGGTTCTTCTTTTTTCTTTAAATCTTTCTTATTATTTGATTTTGGAGAAGAATTTTTTTGACAATCTCGGCATAAAACTCTTCCAAAATTTTTTTAGAATAATCATGGACTTTTTTAGGAACTTCTGATTTGCATTTTTCGCAATGGTACTCCATTGAATTCTAAAGGAACAAACATTCTTATTCTTTTCCTTTTTCCAAAAATTCTAAAAACCCTTTCTGCTTTTCCTTTTTATGATTTCCAGAGAACAAGCAATTGAATTGTTAAATAATTATGAACAAAAAGAATCTGATATGAATCATTATTTAACGAGTGAGGCGATTATGCGTGGGCTTGCCTCTCACTTTAATGAAAATATAGAATATTGGGGGATGCTTGGTTTGTTGCACGACGTTGATTGGGCTTTGACTCATGACACGCCTTCTCAACACCTTAGCAAAACTGAAAAAATTCTAAGTGAAGCTGGTTTTGATTCTGAGTTTATTGAAATTGTTTTATCACATGGTTGGGGACATGAAATTCTGCCACAATGGAAAGACAAAGCGCGAGAGAAAAAAGTTGAACATTGTCTAGCTTCTGCAGAAACAATGACAGGAATTATTTATGCGTATGCTTTGATGAGAGATAAAAGAATTTCTGACATGGAATTAAAAGGACTAAAAAAGAAATTCAAAGACAAGGCGTTCGCGCAAAATTGCAACAGGGAAATAATTCGTGAAATTGAAAAAACTGGATTAACTTTAGACGAATTTTTTCAGATTTCAATTGATGCACTGAAAAATATAAAAAGCGAGATTGGTTTAATTTAATATGGCGCTGATAATAAAATCAAACATTAAGAAAGTTGTGAAAGAGTTGGATAAAGAAAATTCTGTTTCAAGTGTTGCTGAAGAAGTTGGAATGGCTTTGGAAAGAAAAGCAGAAGAAATTTTGCGCGATGCAATAAAACGTGCGCAGGCAAATGGAAGACGGACTTTACAAGCCAGAGATATATAAAATTTAAATAGTTCTAGCTACTTATTCTTTTATGGAAAAGGTGAAAAAAGAAAATAGTGCAGGGAACAAAGTTCCCTACGTCGTCCGCCCAAGCGTGGTCGAACGAAAGAAGAAAATTATGGAGATGATTAAGAAGGCTGGGAGTGAGGAGTATGAAACTGAGTGGGACGAGAAAGGAGCTCCTGTTTCTAAAAAAAAATCTAATGTTAAGAAAGGAAAATTATCTAGGGGACAAGGGGCGAGGTTTGAGTTAAAGGTACGTGGAGATTTGGAAAGCCAAGGTAGAATTATTGACAAGTGGAATAATAATGTTAACTTGGAAGAAGGAAAATTAACCAAAGCGAAAAGGAAATATAACCCTTTCAAAAAAATGCTTGTTGTCGGGACAGGTTTCCCAGACTTTATTTCAATTAAACATGTTCATGATGAATTGTATAGTGTAATTGGAGTTGAAGTTAAGATGAATGGAATTCTTTCTAAAATAGAAAAAGAAAAATGTAGATGGTATTTGAAAAATAAAATCTTCTCGCAAATCTGGATTGCAAAGAAAGGAATTAAAAGAGGGAGTATTGAATATATTAACTTTGCAGAGAAATATAAGATAAATCACCATAAAACTTAAATATACTTCTTACATTTTTTAATTATGGTAACCAAAAAAGGTATTGAAAAAAAAATACGAGAAAATGCTGAAGCTCTTAGGAAAAATCCTCTTTTAGGAAAAATGTTAAGAGAACTTTTATTAGAAAAAGATAGATTAATTGTTGAATATCCATGCATAGTAAAACCACAACATGAAATCCCTTTTGAGAATATTGGAAAATATAGAGAATACCATAAAATAATAAATGAATTAGAGAGAAGAGGGAATATTCGGAAAGACTCTTATGAGCCAAGATTCTAAATAATCACAACAAAACTTAAAATAACTAATTCCTTTTATTTTTATGAATTATTTTTTTTGGATTTTATTTGTTTTAATGATTTCCCAAGTTTGTGCGATTTGCGAAAGTGGGCAGATTGATATTAATTCTGCTTCTTTAACAAAATTAGATGAGTTGAGCGGGATTGGTGAAATACTTGCTGGACGGATAATAGAGATGCGGCCTTTTGATTCTGTGGAAGATTTAATTGAAGTTGAAAGAATTGGGAAAATTACTTTAGAAAAAATAATAGCACAAGATTTAGCGTGTGTTGATGATGAAAAAAATGAACAAGAAGAATTAGAACAAGTAGACTTTGTAAAAGAAGTGCCTTCTGATTTGGAAAAAACAGAACCTTTAATTCCCCAGATTGTTGAAACTAAAAAAGAAGACAAACCAGAAATTATAACTTTAAATTCTCCAACAAAAGATATAAAAAGTAAAGATGATAAAAAAAATTTAGACAAGAAAGATTGGGCAAAATATGGGTTTGTTGGTTTTTGCGTTTTGCTTGGGTTTTTGTTTATTTTAAAAAAGCGAAAAGTTCGCAACGAATTTGATTAATGGAAACAAAAAAAATTACAGCAGTAATGATTTTAGAAGTTATTGGAAAGCCTGCAGAACATTTAGTAGAAACATTGGAACAAATAATTAAGGACATGGGCGAGGAAAAAGGCGTTAAAATTAATAATAAAAAAATCAGTGAGCCCACAGAGTTGAAAGAGAGAAAAGAGTTTTTTACAGCTTTTGTTGAGGTTGAAGTTGAGGTTGAAGAAGCATCGCAACTTGCAATTTTAATGTTCAAATATATGCCGGCACATGTTGAGGTTGTTTCTCCTGAATCACTTATTTTAACCAACAACGACTACGGGGATATTCTTAGTGAGCTTACAAGACGGCTTCATAAATATGATGAAGTTGTAAGAGTCGTTCAAATGGAAAAAGATATTTTAGAGAAAAAGTTGAAGAGTATTTTGGAGAAAAAAGAAGATAAGTAATTATTTCTTTCCCTTAGCAATATCTAATAAACTTGCAGGTTTTTTTGCTCCGCGATATTTTTTCATAAAAAACCAAATTAAAAAAACAGCTACTATTCCTACGATTGCCCAGCCAATTATCTTTCCTGATGAACTTGTTTCACTTCCCTTGCATATTCCTAAACAGCACTTGTTATCTTTTGCATAAATATAATCTGTGTCGCATTTTTCATCTAAAGAGCAAACCACTCCATTTAATTCTGCACAGGTTTTGGTTTGGTCACTAGGAGAATATTCATATTCATCAATAGGAATATAATCATTGATTATATTCAAGGAAATTTCAGACGACGTTGAAACGCCTTCTTCTGCAGTTATTTTTCCTTGAACCTCGACAGCCTTATCAAATGAGTAAAACATTACTTCAATTTTTACATTAGAATCTGGTTCTAATTTGTCAATTTTATCTTCTGAAAGAATGATGTAATTTTTTAACTCTCCAGAAATTTCCAAAGAAATATCTTCTATTGTTTTTTCCCCTGTATTATAAAGATAGATTTCCCTTATTGTATTTGAATTAGTTGGCATTGTAATTTCTAATTCTGATTTTTCAAAGTTAAAACTTTTTTGTTCGTCTATCTCTCGGCAACAAGTAGAAAAAAAACCGCAGTCTAATTTTCCTAAATCTTGTGAATTTTCATCACAAGAACTTTGGCATGTTCCAATATTTTCACAAACAGTCTCTTCTGTGATATCTTGGCTTACATCTTCTACTCCGAAAACATAAACAGGAATTTCATATTCCAATTTTTCTGTGCTTAATTTTATTATTTCAAATGTTGAGTTTGCATTTTCTATTGAAAAATAAATCTTTTTTGTTTCTCCTGTTCCTAAATTTATTGGCTCTTCGGTTTCTAAACCAACAGAAGATGTAACAACATCAATAATTATCTCAGATTCCTGTAAGTTTTCTACTTCAATAAAAAAAGCCTCGTTAGTATAAACCAAACCTGGCTCTATTGAAAAATCTGCCTTATTGTTTGTGATTGAGAAATTTTTTGTTAAGTCTTCTTTAATATTCAAACCTCCTTCTATATACTGAACATTTTCTATTGTAATAGAATAATTATTTTGTGGTTTTCCAAATAATTGGGCGTAAATATAAAAGTCGTTGTTTATCTTTACAACATAGGCAGACATAGGTTGTCTTACGTGCTCCCTATAGAAAGAAATATCTTCTTTTGTAATTGGTTCAAAAAAGTTTGCTGAGACTTTTGCCATAAATGTTTCTCCTTGGTCAAATTCTGTTTTCATTTCCATAGAAACTGCAGAGAGAACTGGTAAGAATAATATTAATAAAATAATAACACTCCTTTTCATAGATGGATTAATAGATTAGGGTTAATAAAGTTATTTCCCAATCTCCTTTAACTTTTTGAGAACATCGTCTAATTCTGATTTTGGTCTTGTTGTATGGGTTGGTCTTCTTGATTGCAAAGGCATTCTTGCAGAAGGACGCACCCCTCTATGAATAGGTCTTCTCATTGGTGTTCTTGATGGGGGAAGTCCAGGAGAAGTTTTTGGTTTTCTTTTGAATTTAGATTTTATCCTTAACCAAAAAGGACGCAACTTATCTCTGAAAATTATTCCTAAAACAGCCAAGACAATTAATATTAACAAAATCCAAATCCACCAATAGCTTCCTGTTGGTTCTGGTTCTTTATCCACACAACAAACTTCTCCTATGAAACCGCATTCGTCTGAGTTTTCTTCTTCATCACTTAAACAAGAATCTCTACATGCCCCTCCATCTAATTCACATTCTGATTGAACAGAAACAACCTTCTCACAAGAACCTTTACAACAATCATAAGTATCAAAAGATTCAATAGTTGAAATACTGCACACTTCATCTGAAGCACAGATTTCTCCTCCAAGCTCACTGCAAGTTTCTGAATAAGGGCTTGTGTCACAACATATTTTTGTTCCAGAACAACTAAAACTATAAGCACTTAATTCACTTCCTCCAATATCTGTGCAACCTGTTTCAAAAACACAATAACCATCTACATCTTCACAATCAGAAAAACCTGTTCCCCCGCCATTTCCACCAAGATCTTTTGGCCAAATAGAATACAAAATAAATGCGGTGTTCCGAATATTTCCTTGCCAACATCCTTCATCATCCTTGGCCCCTAAAAGCCAGTCCTTAGAATTTGTTTTTTCTGTTGGGTTTTCATCTTGAAAAGGAAGCAATGCCAAAGCAGTATCATAATATTTATCTCCTGAAGCAGACCACCATTTACTACTCTCTTGTTCTGATAATAAAGTTGCACGATAATCTGTATCTGAAGGGTCTATTAAATATAAAAATGCTTCTGGCAAGTATTGGGAATTATCTTCCACCATTGTAACCAAATAAGGTAAATATCCAGAAATATCTTCTCCTAAGGAATCCATCACAAATGTTGCCCACAAGCTACCTTCATAGTCACACGTGTTTCCTTGTTTAAAACAGGAAAAATCAACCTTTTCTGTTGTTATTCCGTCGGCAGATGAAGAAGATGTTTTGTCTGAAACATAAATTGTTGTAGGAGAACTTGCACTTTTATATAATAATGTTGTGAGAAATGATTTATCACAAGAAACATCAAACTCATTATCATAACAATTTGGAGAAATTTTTAGCCAATAATCTGCATAAGGTGTTTCAGATAAGCTTAAGCAATTTCCTGCTGCGGTGTTTATTTTTTTGTCGGCTCCAATTTCTATTGAATAAGAATCATCACTATATACTATTGTGCATGTTGTTGCCTCTGTGCTTTCTATTTCTAAATACCAATCAATATTTGCAGGAATTGTGTTTTGCGACAATAACCACGACTTTGCCTCTTCAACATTTGCATTTACATTGTCCAAAGCTAAAATTGCCTGAGCAGTTGTTTTTATGGTGCATCCAGAAGAAGGCCAGCATTCATTATCCTCTGAATCATCAAGAACATCTTCTTTACATTCTCCAATTGCTAACAAAGAAAAGATTTTTTCTTCAGAAGAAAGAGAATCACAATTTCCTTCTACTTTATTTTCAAGACAAGCATATGAATCATTTACTTCATCCACTGCAATTACTAAAGGCAGGGACATTAAAAAAATAATTAAGATGCTGAGTAATACACTTCTTTTCATAAGAAGGTTAGTTAATTGTTGTTTATAAATATTTTGAGAATATTTTAAATGGTGTCTTTTGATTTGGATTTGTTTTTATTCTGTTGGTAATTTTTTCTTACAACATAGTTCACTGGATTTTTTATCATCTTGCAGAAATTATCTGGTTGGCAGACTCCGATTCCTTCGTAGAACTCTTTGCAGTTTTGAGGCATGATTGGTTTTTTTGCATAGCTCCAAGAAAGTTGCGAGTTTACATAACCTTGTTTAAGAGGAGGATTATTTTTTTGTTCCATTCTTCAATTTTCTTTTCAAGTTCTTCTTTGTCCATTCCAATAGAACGAAACAAATTTATCAAAACAAACAAGGCTCTTTTTTTCCCGTCTACAATTCCTTTTAAAATATTTTGAACGCAAGGAGGGAAATTTTCTTCAGATAAATTGTCAAGTTTGATTGGTTTGAAATCTGCGTATTTTCCTTTAAGTTTTTCTTTGTCTTCTCCTGATTCAATTTCATTTTGCTTTGCCCAGTCAAGTGCTTGCATTAAAAGTTCAGAGGCTTCTCCTTCTTCAGAATCAGGCATAAAATTTTTGATTTTTATTTTCATTGGGTCTGCATCTTTTGGTTGGAATTCCAAAATCTTATCTGAATCTAAAACAACACTTGCTAATGCAGTTTTCTCATGGAGAGAATAAGGCATTCTAAATAAATGGCGAGGGGAAACTAAAACCAAATCAGGCATTACTTCTTTTGGGGCTTGGAAGTCTTTTACATATTTGTTTGGTCTTTCCAAGTCGCTGATTTTTTCAATTAACTGGTCTTTTGTTTTTTCCATAATATATTGAACAATAATTCTTGGATATTCTGGGAACATTGTTGATGTTTTTATTTCGTTTATTTCTTTTGGGAAAGATTTCCATGGAATAATTATGTGAAATCCTTTTGAACCTGAGAATTTTATTCCAATGTTTTTTACTCCGTGGAATTTTAATATGTTAATTATTACTTCTGCGGAAATTTTTGAATAATCAATATATTTGCTGTCAATATCTATTATCAAATCCCAGCCAGTTCGCAGTTCGTTTGCTTGTTGTTCGTCCATTCCTGTTACAATGTTTAGAGGGTCTTGCCAAATTTCTTCTGAACAATGAAATGATGTTGCGCCTTTTTTTACTAGTTCAAACATATCTCCTGTATATTGAAATACATCTGGGCGTTTTCCAAATCCATCAAAATACCTCGGGCAGATTTCTCTATTTTTTGAAAACTCAAAAATCGCCTTTTGAATTTCTGGACGAGAATAATAAAGAGACGTTATTTTCTTTATTCGTTGTTCTTTATGTGAAAGCATGTTAATTAAAATATTTTGAGATTTATATTAATTACTATATTCAGAACAACAATATTTAAAAGATAAATCCTACTTTGTTAAGTATGTTAGTTAAATTAGAAAATCCAGCTTTGTTGTCAAAGGCAATTGATATTATTTCTGAACTTGTTACTGATGTGAGAATTAAGGTTAATGAGTTTGGTATGGGTATTACTGCAATTGATCCTGCGAATGTTGCGATGGTTGGGTTCAAGTTGCCGAAGAGTGCTTTTTCTCAGTTTGAGACAGACAATGAAGTTTTGGGAGTTAACTTAGATAATCTGAAGAAAATTTTGAAAAGGTGTGGGGCAGGAAGTTCGTTGATTTTAGAAAAAAAGAGAACCAATTAGAGATTAAGATTTATGATAAAATAAGGAGAAACTTTAGTTTGAATTTAATTGAAGTTGAAAGCGAAGACAAGGAAATGCCTAGTTTGGATTTTAGTTCGCGGGTTGAGATGTTGTCAAATTATTTTGTCGAGGCTGTTGAAGATTGTGCTGTTGTAGATGACGCGTGTTCGTTTATTATTGAAGAAGGCAAATTCATAATCAAAGCAAAAAGTTTGAATTCTGCGCGTTCTGAATTCTCAAGTGATGAAGTGAAAATTGAAGCTGAAAATTGTAAGTCGAGATATAGTTTAGAATATTTACAGAAATTTGCCAAGGGGGCCAAACTTTGTGATAGAACAATTTTGAATTTTGCAAACGAGCACCCCTTAAAGATAGAATTTAAAGCTGAACATTTTGAGTTGAGTTTTATTCTTGCTCCAAGAGTTGAGACTGAAGATTAGAAAATATTATAAGCATAAATGTGCTAACCTTTTTTATGAAAAGGGGAAAAAAAGCACAAGTAACTATTTTTATAATTGTTGGAGTATTATTAATTACATCAATTATGCTTTTTTTTCTTCTTAAACGAGATGTTCTTCCAGGAATAGGGGAAAAACCAGAAGAAAACCCTGGAGGGTTTTTAGAAAATTGTATAGAAGATAAATTAATAGAAGGAATTAAATTGATTTCTTCGCAAGGAGGATATATTGGAAATCCGCTTAACAGAACTTTTAAGTTTAGTGACGAAAAAGAATATACAGATATTTCTTATCTTTGTTATAACCAAAATAATTATCTCCCTTGTATAAACCAAGAACCTCTTTTAATCCAACATTTGAAAGCAGAAGTGAAAACATATATTTTAGATGATGTTCAAACTTGTTTTGATAATTTAGTTTTAAGTTTAGATAAGAAAGGATATGTTATTGATGCAACTTATAATGGATTTGAAATTGAGTTTGCGACAAAAAAAATTATTATTGATATTGACGGGAAAATTATTTTAACCAAATCTGATGAAACTACTTCGCAAGAAAATCTGGAAATGATTTTACCGAGCAGGTTTTATGATTTAGCGCTTGTTGTTCAGGAAATAGTCAATCAAGAAGCAAGATTCTGTCATTTTGAGAATTTAGGGTTTATGGTTTTTTATCCTAAGTTTAATATAGAAAGGTTTAGAACAGGAGACGGAACATTAATTTATACTGCTAAACATATAGAAACTCAAGAAGAATTTAAATTTGCATTAAGAGGTTGTGTTATTCCTCCTGGTTTTTGGTAAAATGAAAAAAATAGAGATTTCATTATTGTTAATTGTAATAATTCAGATTGTTTTATTAATGAATCTTGTTCCTGCGCAAAGTTATTTAATAAATGAAATTACACCTGAAACTTCAAAGATAAAAAAAGACAAATTAAGTTTGATAAAATCTGGGTTAAATTTATTAAAAATTTTATTATCAATTAAACAAATTGGAACTGTTTCTGCATTTTTTGGTGATGATGATTCTGACGGGAACGGAAATGGGGACGACCCTGAACCAATTTATTATTGTTGTCCTGAAACAAATGAAGGAGCGCATTGTATAGATCTTTCTTCTCCCTTTTATGGAGATTGTGCTAAAGAATTACAGCTTGGAACTTGTTCGCAAAACAATTGCATGAGCTGTTGTCCAGAAAATACTCAAGGAGAACTTTGTCAGGATATCCCTACAGTCCATCCAGAACAATGTGCTCTTAATTTAGTTCCAGGAGTTTGTGGAGAAAATTGTTTAGCTTGTTGTCCGAAGATAATTTCAAAAGATGATAGTAATAGGGATGATTTTTGTATAGATTCTTCAATGTATCATAAAAATTGTGAGAAATCTTTAATTTACGGAACCTGTCAAGAAAATAATTGCCAGATAGTCGGGTTAACTGAACCCTACGCAACATTTGGAGAAGATTATTTACTTTCTACTGTAGGCTATAGTTTATCATTAAATTGTTGTCCTCTTACAAAAGAAGGAGCAATATGTCAAAATATAATTATGGAAGATGCAGAGAATTGCGAGGTTTTCCCTCTTCCAACTATTTGTGACGACACATCAATTTGTGATGTTGGATGTTGTATTGATGAGGAAGAAGGTTTATGCACAACAAAAGCGACAAAAGAAAAATGTGAAACTGGCGGGGGAACATGGGAAGACGAGGAAAATTGTTTGGTTCCAAAATGTCAAAGAGGATGTTGTGTTTTAGGAAATAATGTGAAATTTGTTCCAGATATGGAATGTGTAAAACTTTCATTATCTGGGGGTTTTGAAAAAGATTTTAGAAATTTAGAAACAGAAATCGAATGTCTTGCTCTTGTTGCTGATATTGCTACAGAATCTTGTTTTGGAGATAATTGTACCACTCCAGAAAAAAAAGATTGTATTGATTCAGAAGGGCGTGTTAGAAAAGATGGAGAGAGTTGGTGTTCTTATGAAGGATATATTGGTGAAGGAAAAGATACTGTTGGGAGTAGGCACTGGAAGCAATCTTGTGTTGATGGGGAAATTAAGGATGAAGGGTGTGCAGATTATAGAGGACAAATTTGTGTTCAATCAGAAATAGAAGAAGGTGATTTAAAATTCTCAACGGCGGCTTGTATAATGAATACTGCTCTGCAATGTATTACTTATAATGAAGAAAGAGAAGACATGATTGATTTGTGTGAAGAAGATAAAGCTTGTATGGTTCAGAATGTTAATGTTGATAGTGGTTTTAAATTTGATATTTGTGTTGGAAGATATCCAAGAGGTTTGGATTTAAAGGGGGGTGCAGCATCTTCATCAAAACAAATATGTTCTCTCGGAAGCCAAACATGCACAGTAGTATATGTGAAAGATTGGAAAGGGAGATGGCAATGTCAACAAAATTGTAATTGTAGAACAAGAACATTCACAGAACAAATGAATGGTTTGTGTACTTCCTTAGGAGATTGTGGAAGTTATGTTAATTATATTGGGGAAGGAACAGACAACATCAGAGTAAGTAATGCGCCTGGTATTTCTTGGGAAGATTATGAAGATTATGCAGATGTTGTTGAAGGGCAATTTGCAGAGCCGCCTGATATGAGTAAATACTTGAATTCAATTAGTGGAACTGCTGAAGGCCCTATAAACCTTGAAGAAGAAACTGGACTTCAAAAGAATGTTAGATATTTAGGACATATTATTGGAGGTGCAGGAAGTTTGGTTGGAGGTGCTGCTG